>Ga0302324_100000375_pt1 | contig 121394 bp, 97 predicted proteins | sample Palsa_T0_1_FD_201949 | JGI IMG/M metagenome (GOLD analysis project Ga0302324, IMG submission 201949) | Peat permafrost microbial communities from Stordalen Mire near Abisko, Sweden - Palsa_T0_1 | ecosystem: Environmental > Terrestrial > Soil > Palsa > Peat permafrost | place: Sweden: Abisko... | reverse complement strand
TCCATATCCGGGAATCTGGTTTGGCGGCCCTTACCTCTCATTTGGAATCGGCTTCCCTATCGGGTGGTATGGAGGTTTCGGATGGGGATGGGGCCATTGGGGGTTCGACTGGCATAACCATTACGCGATCTATAACCACGGGCGGTATTACTCCGGGAGCAGAACGTTTTACAACCGGAGTGCTGCTGGCCGAGGAGCCGCGAGGCCGTTCGATGGAAATCGGCAGGCGGCACGAGGATACGCTGCACCACGCGGCCAGAGCGGCACACGCTCAGGCGCCTTCAGCGGCTACCAGCACGGAGGACAAGCCAAGAGCTTTTCCTCACGGGGAAGGGCCAGCGTTGGTGGCGGAGGAGGTCATGCCGGCGGTGGAGGTCACAGCGGCGGTGGAGGCCACGGTGGTGGTGGTGGTCGGCGGTAATCGAAGTTCAGTGTGTTCCCGGTAGTTTGCAGACTTTGTTTTGCGGAACTCTGAAGATGGAGAAAAGTCATATGCAGCGTACGAAAGTGAATTTCGAAACAAGTCATTGGAGCAGCGTTTCTAAACTTGCCGCGGCAGCGGTCCTTCTGACGGTATGCATTCCCGGCTCGTCCGTGGCGCAGCAAGCAGGCCAGAAGAGTTTCGCATCGGCCGAAGATGCGAGTACGGCACTGGTGACCGCAGCGCAGAATAATAACGAGAAAGAAATGCTTGAAATCCTGGGAGCGGATGGAAAGCAAATCGTCTCGTCGGGAGACGACGCCGAAGACGCCGAAAGCCGCGCCAACTTCGTGAAGCGATATGCGGAGATGCACCGCCTGGTGAAGCAGACCGATGGGACCACCGTGCTGTATATCGGTGCGGAGAATTGGCCGACTCCGATACCGCTGGTGAGCAAGGGCAACGCGTGGTTCTTCGATACCGATGCGGGCAAGCAGGAAATCCTATACAGGCGAGTCGGACGGAATGAAATGTCGACCATCCGCGTTTGTCAGGAGCTGGTGGCGGCGCAGAAGGAATACTCCGCGGAGCATAAGGAGTTTGCCCAGAAAATCTTCAGCGACGAAGGGCAGCATAACGGCCTTTACTGGAAGACCAGCGGCGAACCGTTGAGCCCGATCGGGCCGCTAGTGGCAGCTGCGGTGATCGAGCGCGATGCGGTAGGGAGCGCTCCAACACCTTATCGCGGCTACTACTATCACGTTCTCGCGCGTCAGGGAAAAAATGCTCCGGGCGGCGCGAAGAGTTATATCGCAAACGGCAAGATGACCAGTGGGTTCGCGTTCGTGGCCTATCCGGCGGAATACCGGTCGTCAGGCGTAATGACCTTCCTGGTTAGCGAGGATGGCGTGGTGTATCAGAAAGATCTCGGCAAGAAGACTGAGGCTCTCGCGAAAGGCATGAAGGAATTCAACCCCGATTCCAGTTGGAAGAAATCTGAACTGCAACAGGAAGATATTGCGGGCGAGCAGAAAACGAAGTAGCTGGCCGACCCGAAACTGGGTTACCAGTTACACGCTGAGGACTGGGATGGGCACCGCGCATATGATGGCGTAGCCGTGGATGCGCAGGTTGCCGCCGTAGGGGTAGCACTCGGTGACGAGTAGATCGGCTTTGGTCTGGGCCGCGGCCTGGTTCAGCACCTTGGGCACGTCGCCACTGCCGATGAAAACTTCCGCCTTTGTGCCAGGGTCTTTTTGAAGCCGCGCAAGTTGCTGGGCGGCATCGTCGATGAGCTCCTGTTTCAGCCTGGGATTAGCGTAATTGCCGCCGGGTCCCCAAATCTCGGCCGACGCAGTGACACTCGCAAGCGTGAGACGAGCGCCGAATTCAGCCGCCATTTTTGCGGCCCACGAGAGAACCTCGCCGCTGCGCTCGGTAAGATCGACCGCGCACAGGACGTTGCGGATCGCAAACGGTTGCGGCTGCGATTCTTCCACGTGGGCGCTGGTCCAAACCGGACACTCAGTCCCGTACAAAACCTTCGCCGTGACAGACCCGAGCAGAAACCGATTGAAAGCGAAGCCATGAGACGGCATCATGATCAGGCTGGCTTGTTCGATCCGAGTCGTCTCCAGAATTGCCTTCACCGGATCGCCTTTGACCAAAACGCAACGGATCGGGATACCTTGAAGTTCAGTGCGGAGAGATTGGTCCGAACTTTTCTCGGCCTCGCCAAGCATCGCAGCGAGCAGGTCCCAGTTGACGAACTCGGGGCCGTCAGGAACTCCCGCAGCATGGCTTCGCGCTGTCACCACGTGCAACAGCACGAGTTCAGAATGGAAATGGTGCGCTAGGGTCGCAGCCTGATGAATTACGCGCAGCGAGGCATTGGGGAAATCAACCGGGAGAAGAATCTTCTTAATGTTCAGCATCGCTCACCAGCGCGATAAACGTTGGCGCACTCAGCAAGGTCTTGTGCGGAGGTCAGCCTTCACTCCTGCGTCCCGAAGGTTTTCAAATCCTCCGGCCCATCTGCGAGGGTCACCGCGTTTTTGCCTTGAACCAACTCCCGCACCTTTTCGACGATGTCAGGATTGGCCAAAGTCGTAATGTCTCCCGTGCTCATGTTGTTGGAGAGCGCTGCGAGAACACGGCGCATGAGCTTGCCGGATCGTGTTTTCGGCATATCCGGAACTATGAGGATCCTTCGCGGACGAGCAATCTTGCCGATCATGGCTTCAATAGCTTTGTTGACCTTCTCCACGATTGCCGGGCTCGCCTGAATACCCGGCTGCAAAGCGATGTAGACTTCCGGCACGCGGCCTTTGATTTCGTCCACGACCGGCACAACTGCCGCTTCCGCAACCTCAGGAACCGTGAGGCATGCAGACTCGATTTCTTTCGTGCCGAGGCGATGGCCAGCCACGTTGATGACGTCATCCACGCGCCCCAGAATTCGGAAATAGCCGTCTGCGGCCAGAACCGCTCCATCGGCGGCAAAGTAGGGCCAGTCATGCCAGTCTTTGCTGTTGCGATCTTTACAATATTTCGCGTAATACTGCGAGACGAAGCGGTCGCGGTCGCCCCAGATGGTTTGCATAATTCCCGGCCAAGGATTTCGGATGCAGATGTTGCCGGCCTTGCCTGATCCCGCCGCGATTGGTTCGTTGTTCTCGTCGATAATTATGGGATAAATTCCGGGCACGCCTGGACCTGCGCTTCCCGGCTTCATGGGATCAATTGCCGGTTTCGTGCTGCACAGGAATCCTCCGTTTTCGGTTTGCCACCAGGTGTCTACAATCGCTGCTTCGCCTTTGCCCACCGTGTCGTGATACCAGCGCCAAACTTCGGGCTCAATGGGCTCTCCTACCGTGGTCATGTGTTTGAAGTGGTAGTTGTACTTCGAGGGCTCATCGTGACCGGATTTGCGCAACATGCGAATCGCCGTGGGCGAAGTGTGGAAGATGTTGACATCGAGGCGCTCGGCGATTCTCCATACTCTTCCAGCATCGGGGAACGTAGGAACGCCTTCGTAAAGCACACTCGTCGCGGCCAGTGACAGCGGACCGTAAACAATATAAGAGTGACCCGTGATCCAGCCGATATCGGCCATGCACCAGTACACGTCTTCCGGATGAATATCTTCGATGTATTTAGAAGTTCCGGCCACATACGAGAGGTAACCGCCCGTGCGATGTTGGCAGCCTTTCGGCTTTCCCGTGCTGCCGCTGGTGTACATCAGAAACAACGGCGCTTCCGCATCCATGGGAACGGGAGGAACAATTTGACCTCTGTAGTTTGGGAGGATTTCGTCGACCCACGCGTCGCGATCTTTCACAAAAGGCGAAACGGTCGCACTCTTGCCCGCGTGCCGCCGCCACACCAGGACTTTGTCAACTTGCTGGCCTGCCTGCTTCGCAGTTTCCAGCGCGATATCGGCGCCGGTTTTGTGATCGATCATCTTGCCGTTGCGATAGTAACCATCCATGGTGATGAGGACGCGGCTCCCGGAATCGGCGGCACGCATACCGCACGCTTCACCACTGAAGCCGCCGAACACGACGGAGTGAATTATTCCCAGGCGCGCGCATGCCAGCATCGTAACCGGCAACTCGGGAACCATCGGCATGTGAATGGTGACTCGATCACCGCTCTTCAACCCGCAGAAGTCGCGCAGCAACGCTGCGAATTCATTCACTCTTACATAGAGTTCGCGGTAGGTCACTGACACCGTCGCCTCGTCTTCCGGCTCGGGGACGAAGATCAGCGCCGCTTTATTTTTGTATTTGGCAAGGTGGCGATCCACGCAGTTGTACGAGGCGTTGATCTTGCCGCCGACAAACCACTTCCAGAATGGAGGATCGCTGGTGTCAAGCGTGGTGTGCCAATACTGGTCCCAGGTCAGAAGATCGGCGTACTCGCGAAAACATTCCGGAAAGTGTTTTTCGCTGAACCGTTCGATCACGCTGGGGTCGGTGAGGTTCGCCTGCCCGACAAATCTCGCCGAAGGATAATAGTATTCTTCCTCCCGCCAATGAACTGAGATCTGAGCTTCGGTGGCCTCACCTGCTGCTTGCGGATCCGAACGAATTTCTGCCATGTCGATACTCCTGAATTACTCTTATCGCTTGCCGATTATGACTTGCTGAAAAGATCGAATTGCTGCGTTGCGCAAGCATTCCCCCGAGCGCTCGCCGCTCTGGCAAGTATGCGCTCGGGGAAGCGTTGGCGTACAGCCCAGTGAAAGCCGCTCGACTCAACAGCGGACCGAGAATCTCGAAGCTGAATCCAGCGGAATGGGCAGCGCTAGTCGGCCGCCGATGCTTTTCCTCCGGTTTCATCCCAAATGCGGTTGCCGCGGGTCTCTTTCAGCAGCAGACTGCCCACGACGAAGGTTATGCCCGCCACGATCATCGGGTAATAGAGCCCGGCGTAAATATTGCCGGTTTCGGCGACTACCGCAACTCCGATCAACGGCAACAACCCGCCAAACACTCCGTTCCCGATGTGATAGGGGAGTGAAAGCGAAGTGTAGCGAATCTTCGCCGGGAAAGCCTCAATCAAGTAAGCGGCGATGGGACCGTAAACCAGGCATACATAAAGAACCTGAATGAAAATCAGCAGCACCAGCATGGTGGTATTCGGATTCGGAGCTTCCTTGACTGGAACCAATGCGCCGGTCGCATCCGTGGTTAGCGCCGTAAGCGAGATAGCGCCTGTCACCTTGCTGCGGGCGGACTTTACCGTGACCACGTTGTTGCCCGCGGCCCGTTCCATGGCCTTGTAAATGGGGATGTAGGTAAGAACCGCCAGCAGGCAACCCGCCATCATGAGCTTTTTGCGGCCGATGCGGTCGGAAAGCGCGCCCACTACGGTAAAGAAAGGCATCCCGAGCAGCAGTGCGATGGCGACCACGATGTTGGCGGTCTTGACATTCACTTTCAGAATCGTCTGCATATAGAACAGCGCGTAGAACTGTCCCGTATACCAAACCACGCCCTGCCCCGCCGTCGCTCCGAAAAGCGAAATCAAAACCAGCTTCAGATTCGCCCATTTCGTGAATGCATCCTTGAGCGGTTGCGTGGAGGTCATTCCCGCGGCCTTGAGCTGAGCGAAAATGGGCGACTCCTTCATCTTCAGGCGTATATAGAGTGAGATGATCACCAGGATGATGGAGATGAGGAATGGAATGCGCCATCCGTAGGCGGAGAAGTCCTCCTTGGACATTGAGTTTTGCGTCACCAGAATCACGATCAGCGAGACGAAGAGTCCCAGTGTGGCCGTGATCTGGATGAAGCTAGTGTAGAAGCCGCGCTTATTGTCGGGGACGTGCTCGCCCACGTAAACCGCTGCACCGCCATACTCTCCGCCGAGCGCGAGTCCCTGCAAGATGCGGATTAGTAACAGGACGATCGGTGCGAACCACCCCGCCGTCGCAAAGGACGGCAATAGACCAATAACGAAAGTCGAAAAACCCATGATCGAAAGCGTCACGAGAAAGGCATATTTGCGCCCGACTAGGTCGCCGATGCGCCCGAAGAACAGCGCACCGAACGGGCGCACCAGGAAGCCGACGGCAAAGGTTGCGAGATATGCGATGTAGGCGAATGTATCGTTGCCTGGTGGATAGAACTTCGGGCCCAGGATGGCCGCGAGGCTGCCGAAAATGTAGAAGTCATACCACTCGATCATGGTGCCGACGGACGACGCCATGATTACGCGCCAGATGCTGTACTCTGCGTTACCAGTTCCCGCCACTGCAGCATTCGCCATAACTTCCTCCCTGTACCCGAAGTTTTTGGTCCTGGACTGGCGTTTCGATCTGTCCCAGTCTCAGGCACTACACGGCTTGGAAAAACCCAGCCCCGGACTATACACCCATCGACAGCCGACAACAAACCCGGGATTGGCCAAATTCTCAGCACAGCGACCACCCAACCATGGTCACGGCTGTTCCTTCTGCAAGATTGCGCCTACCGTCAACTGTGATCCAGGCAACACCGTCAGCTCTCGCTTCCACTGGGCAAAGCCGGGCATCGAAAAGACGACCACATGCGTCCCGGCACTCAGTGGAATTTCGGATGGCGTGCTGCCCAGGTATTTGCCGTCCACAGTAATTTCCGCGCCAGCCGGCGTTGAGCTGAAATTGCACTTCGCCTTCTCCGAAACTTTCTCGGGGGAAACTTGTTGTGGTACGACCGCGGCCGGGGCTGGCGCAGGAGCCGGCGAACTCTGCTGCGTGGCAGCCGCAGCCGGGACCGGCTGAGCTGAAACTGCGGGCGCAGCCGCAGCCGCCGACGGACCGGCTTTCCGATCCGCAGCTACCAAGGTGTAAAACTGCTTTCGCGTCTTGCCCTTGTCATCCTCGTAATACACATCAAGCCCGTGTTTCGCTCTTTTGGCATCGAAGCTTTCTCCCTTTGCCAGCGGAACGCAGCGGGAGTATTTTGATTCGACGGTGCAGCTAATGCGGTAGGTTGGCCCGCCATCTTCCTGCACCAGCAAGGTGCTTTGCAGCGGCACATTCGTAGTGGAACGGCAATACGCGTCGAAGGTAAGTTGTTCGCAATTCTGGGGGACGCCGTTGTTGTCAGCGGCCAACGCTCGTGTTGCAGAATCCAGAACCGTGATCCGAAGCGTGCTCTTCGGCGAGGCATTCGCCAACATGGCGGTCAACAAAAAACCGACCTGCAGAGCTGCAATTTTACAAATATTCATGAAACCAACTCCCCCAAACACCGCGCATGCAGATTCCGCACACCTGGTTTTCCCGAACGACTTTAAGAGTCCGTCGCACAGTTCCGCTACATTTTGCTCCCCCTGGAGTGTCTCGCGCAACAGCTTTCATGGAGGAAGTTTGGGAAGACGGACTCACCTACGGGCCAGAGCCCGAATGCAGTCCGTCCCCCGTTTCTTGATAGCCAGTGCCTTCAATCTGCACCGGACATTTCAGCGATCCCAACAGCTATCACAACTAGCAACCCAGGCGGACCCGGTTTGGGCCCGCTAGGGTGGAGGGTCCGGTCTAGAACGTTAGAACGTAAAGATCGGCCCGAATTCAGATCGGTGATCCTGCCATTCGTTGGATGGCTGTCCAGCGATTGTGTATAGCAAGATGTGGTCGAATCCACGTGTGGCGTAGACCGACTGCTCGAAAACGAACTGGCACCAGTTGTTGAGTTTGTAGGTCAGGGTTCCCACCGCTGTCTTGCCCATCGACATCGGGAGTCCTCCACCGCACGAAGCGCTTCCGTCCGCGGCGGCGCAGCCAATGCCGTTGGCGCGGTTCTGGTCGTTATCCACCACCTGGTCCTTGCCGACGAGGAACTGCAGTCCCCAGCCCGCGTTGTGGCCATGCGGATCGGCGTGGAACCACCGGGAAAGCGGTAGCCCGAGTTGTACGAATCCGCCAAAGGCCTGGATGGGCTTCTGAGGAGCCACTACGACGTTTCCAGCCCCGTTGGTTCCGAGGACGGCACCACCGGCAGCTGCCAGCGGACCGCCATCGGCAGTTTCGAAGGGACCTACCACATTCGTCAGCCCGCTTACGTCGGTGAAGTAACTGTTAATTTGGCCACCGAAGTAGAAGCGCATATCGCCGCCCTTGTAGAGGCTCGCCACCAGAGTCGCCCATCGCGTAGGCAACTGCGCCACGATTTGGCCCCCCCACAGTGTGCTGGACGCTTGAAAGCCGTTCGGGAACGCAGCCTCGTAGCTTGCTGGAAGCAGGGTTGTGTCTGCGCCGCAAGGCGTCGCGAGACAATACGACGAGTTAGGAACGATTGACGTGCGCCTCGAATGGAATCCAGCCAGCGCGATTTGCGCCGGGGCCACGCCCGGGGCTTTGTCGAGTTGGAAACTCAACGCCACTCTGGCTTCATACTCGGGACGGTCGGCGTCGGCGCCTTCGCGCTCGCCTTGCGCGAGTTGCGCCGCCAGCCCGTTGCCCGACGCGTTGCCGAGCTTCAGGATTTCACCGGTGCTCGGCATCATGACCCCAAATTGAGGCTCGAACCGGACATTGTGCTCCTTGCTCAGGAGCCATGAGAAACCGCCCCGCAGTTGTGGCGACCGCGTGTAAGTGTTGCCCCAAAATGCGCCGTTGAAGGTGGTTTCCAGGATATTTTCCAAGGCGCCGGATCCAAAAAGCGTCCAGTCCTGTCCGCCTACAAAGAAAATATCCAAAGCGTCGCCGGCGTGGTAATCCAATCGGACGAAGGCCAAACGCAGCTGCGGTTGATTGCTGCGGATCGACGAAACATCGCGGTTGGCGACTTCGCTGAAGTTGCCTTCGAAGTCACCCTCGATCTTGCCGGTTAGCGTCAGGTTCTTCGAAATGTCCGGCCATTCCAGGTTGAGACCAAAGCGCGTAGACCGCGCTTTGACGTGGACCTCGGGGTCCTGCGTTGGGCCGGTGTTGAAAGTCGAGTTAGGCCCAGCATTCAGCCAGATACCTGGGAACGGGAAGTCGTCGCCATCGGGATCGCTGCTGTCATGGACGACCGTTGCCTTGATGAAGCCATAAGGCGCAAGCGTGATTGGACCGGCTTTAATCCCAGCCAGACCGCCAGTCTTGGGCGGGTCAACCGGGAACACGCGGACCGGAGCGATCGCCGGTACCACCCCAGGTACAGGAGGCGGCAACTCGCCGGCTACTCGCGACGGATGAGGTGTCTGCGGCTGCGTTTGGGTTTGAGCTTGCGGCGAGGCTTCTGCCTCCCGCGACGACGACATTGACTCCGGTGCCTCAATCGGCGCTGCCGCAGGCGCTGCGGGTTGGGTCGCCGGACTCGCCGCCGCAGACAAATCCGCGGCATTCACGATTCCTTTGCGTGAGAGCGCCTGAACCAGAGCTTGAAACTGAGCGCTGGGAGCGGCATTTCGAATTGCGTTGGCCTCGTTAGGAGCGAGAACGCCTTTCAGCAGGAGAACGCCAACTAACGCCGTGACATTTGCATCTCCGGGGGTCGTAGCTAAGTTTGGGCTAGCTGCAGCGGGAGTGGCTTCCGCGCTGGTTGCATTGGTTGAATTTTCTTTTGCTGTTTTCCCATCGTTACTTCCTGCCATGGCGGGCACTGCCGCGATGGCCAGGACTAACAAGCTTGAAATCCACTTTCTCAGCGTCGACATAGACGGCGTCTCCTCTTTTTTCCGCCCAACTTAGACTTGGGCACGCACATATGGGGCGCAAAGCTAATGCATTTAGCCAAACGATGTCAAGGTTTTACTTTGTTGATTTTGACTAGTCTGGTTCTGGAGGGCGCTGATGCTAGAAGGGGTCGAGCTTCTCTTTGTGATGAAAACACATTATGCTGTGAGCTGCGTCACTGCTGGTCACTCGACGGCAGGGCAAAATCCACGCCACGTAAGTAAAAGCTCGCCGCACGCTCGGGAGGTCCACATGAGCGCTCTAACCATGACTAGGCCAGAAAACATTTCCAACCTGTTGGCTCTGGATGAAGAATATGCGGTGCCAGAGATCGTAGTCCGCAACGCTATTCAGAAGGACTGGCAGGGAGAATGCGCACGCGCGCTCAAAGATCCCGAAGGTTTCTGGGCAGACTATGCGTCGCGCTTCGTCTGGTCGCGGAAGTGGGACCGCGTGCTGGAGTGGGACGGCGTCCACCACAAATGGTTCACCGGCGCCAAGACCAACATCACCATTAATGCACTGGATCGGCATGCTGACTCGGATCGCCGCAATCGAGCCGCCTTCATCTGGCTGGGTGAGGATGGCAGCGAACGCATCGTCACCTATGGGCAACTGCACCGCATGGTCTGCCGCTTTGCCAACGGATTGAAATCACTGGGCGTAGTGAAGGGCGACCGCGTGATCATTTATATGCCACTGACGATCGAAGGTGCAGTCGCCATGCTGGCTTGCGCTCGGCTGGGCGCGATTCATTCGGTCGTGTATGCCGGCCTGGGCCACACGGCTCTGCGCGACCGCATCGTCGATGCGGAAGCCAAGATTGTGATCGCTGGCGATGTCGGCTTTCGCCGTGGCAAGACCGTGGACCTTAAAGCCATCGTTGATGAGGCCGTAGAAAAACTGGAGTGCGTCGAGAAAGTCGTCGTGTATTCACGAAGCGGAGTCGAGCTTAGCGGTCCACGCGAAATCGACTTCAACGAACTGCTCAAGTTTTCTCCGGTTTGTCCTGCGGAAGAAATGGACTCGGAGGACCCGCTATTCCTGCTCTACACCTCAGGTTCAACCGGCAAACCCAAAGGCGTGCTGCACGTGCACGGCGGTTACATGGTGGGCACGACCTATCATTTGGAAAACTACTACGATGTGGGCGATCGCGATATTTTCTGGTGCACATCCGATATCGGCTGGGTCGTCGGCCATTCCTACATCGTCTACGCGCCACTTTGCGCGGGCGTCACCACGCTCTTCCGCGAAGGAGCAATCGATTATCCGAATCCCGGAGTCGCATGGGAAATCGTCGAACGCTACGGCGTCACCAAGATGTTCACCGCGCCGACAGCGTTACGGATGTTTATGCGTTATGGCGAGAGTTATCCAGCAGCGCACGACCTGACGACTTTGCGCGTGATTGCGTGCGCCGGAGAACCGCTGAATCCAGAGGCCTGGCGCTGGGCGCAAACTCATCTGGCCGGCGACGGCAAGTGGGGCTACGTCATCGACAACTGGTGGCAAACGGAGTTGGGTGGGCCCACGCTGGGCACGCCCCCGACGATGGCAATGCGTCCAGGAAAGTGCGGCGTAGCGATGCCCGGTGCCGAGGCCGATGTTTTGGATGAAAACAACAACTCAGCGCCTGCGGGAGTAGGAGGCAGGCTAGTACTCAAGCGTCCGTTCCCCCACATGCTGCGCACCGTGTGGCGCGATCCGGCACGCTACGAACGCGACTGGCAGGTGATTCCCGGCTGTTATGTGACCGGCGACGTCGCCATGAAAGACAAAGACGGATACATCGCAGTGCTCGGCCGCTACGACGATGTGCTCAACGTTGCCGGGCACCGCATCGGCACGGCCGAGGTCGAAAGCGCGCTGGTGTCCCATCCCGCAGTGGCCGAGGCTGCCGCCATCGGCGTGCCCGATCCCATGAAGGGCGAGACCATTAAAGTGTTCGTGCAGGTTCGCGCCGATCATGTGGCTTCCGATGCGCTATCGGCGGCGCTGATCGAACACGTGCGCAGAGAACTGGGACCAATTGCGACTCCATCGTCGCTGGAGTTTGTGGCTTCATTGCCGAAGACAAGATCAGGAAAAATCCTGCGCCGCTTTCTGAAGGCGAAAGAAGCAGGCGTAGACGCGGGAGATGTCTCAACCATGGAGGGCTGACCCGGTCCGCTAAATAATTAGCGGAGACTTATCCCTTCCCGGCAAGATTCCCATCCCTGGCCGATTGAAAATCTCCAAGAGCAAGATTGATCATCTTTCATATGACTGCCGTTCAATAATGTTAGTGTGCAGCCCGAGAAACTCACATTGCGACAAATATTGTCGGTTCGCTGCCCCATGTGCCGCGCGAAACCGAAGGAGAGATGCACTCTGAGTACGGGACACCCATCCGCCAAGACGCATCTCGCCCGAAGCGTGGCCGCTGCCAAAGCTCCCCGTCCTGGCAACGCTGGCCAGGCAGTTCTGCGAATTCTGAAGAACATTAAGAGCCGTGGCCTTCGAGTTCTCTTCCAGCATAAGTAGCTAGTCGCGATCTTGGGCCTTCACTCTGTCGCCGATCACCGCGAAGGAAGCACATCATAAAGAGGCTGTGCCGCTCTCACCTCCGGATTCTCTTCGGCCACCGACATCGCCAAAATGCGTATCTTGTCGTTAGTCGGCAACGTGATCGTCTTCACGCCGGCCGGCAAGTCTATCGGATACGCAAACAAATACGAATAACCGTAAGCCACATTTTCGCCCGCTGCGTTGTGATGATGCGAGCAGTACCATGCGAGGTCGGCCCGCTTGATGTAACCCGGCTTGATTCCCGTCATCTCGCCGTAGTCGTCATGCGAAGTATCTTTCGAAGTCCACTGCCGGTCATCCCATTGACCGATGAACCCTCCCCAATCCTGAATGTTGAGCTCGACCGCGGTGTTGCCCAACCGGAATGTTGCCTTCTGATCTCCGTCAGTCGAAGCCGCTAACACGTACACACGGTTATAGTTTCCCGCTGGCAGGTCGATCTTCTGCCCTTTCGTCGCAACCGCATTCGGAGCGCCAGCCTTCGCTGCGGCCAGCTGAAATCGCACATCATTGAACTTGATCTCAGCAGGCAGCATCTCCGCTGGAAGAGCGTTGCCCCGGCCGTCGAATCCGCCTTGCGATTTTTGTCCATCATTGCTGGCCGTAGCCAAGGAGTAACGCAGCGGAACTGGTGTCGAGTGCACCGCCGCAACTTTGTTCAGATCGGCGGCGAGCTTAACGGCAAACGTACGCGGCTGATATGCGGAGAACGAAGTCACCAGCGCACCGCGGTTCACATGGGCCGCTCCCACGGGCTGCTCCTGGCCGTTGACCTCGCGCGCACCCGTAATCGGACTGTGAAAAGTTATTCGAACGTCCGCCTGTGGTCTGCCATCGAGTTCAACCAATCGCACGATGATCTCGTCGCCCTGTTCCGCTTTTTTCAGGGCCAGCAACCGAATCCGCGGGTTGCTCACCTTTAGCAATGAAAACCCTCGGCCCATCGCTCCAGCATGTTTTGTAGCTTCGAACGCAATCAGCGGATCGTTCAATCGTTGCGCCTGCCAGTCGGTCTGACCTTGCCGCCAATCTCCCGCGTGTCCAGCAATGCCGTAGACGAACTCGTGGTGACCCAGATCCTGCGTGCCTTGATCGGCATAACCTCCGCGCGTTCCGGGCGTTCGAATTAACGTGAGCCGGATCGTATGGTCGTTCGGCTTGTCCGATCCATTCTTGCAGTCGGTCAGAATGGTGGCGCCAAATGTGCCGCTCGCATCAGTCAGGTCGATCCACTGATGAGACGGCACTTCGAACTTCTTGGGCTCAGCAGTCGGCCGCTCGATCGTGCCAATGTCCCAGTTATACGTAGCCATCTGATTCGAGGCAGCGAGCGGGAAAGTCGCTTTCAAGTTCGACTCTTTGGTGTTCCAATCAACAACGTTCGCGAACTCTACACGCTTTCCAGCATCACCAAGAGACAAGCTAATCGTTTGAACAAACTTTGAGCTGGCCGTTTCCCGTGAAACTTCCACGGCCACGCGCACCGGGCCATTCTCCACGACTCGAATCTTTGCTGGACCACTCACATAAGCCTTCGGAGCAGCCTGCTCCTGCTCCCAGTCCATATTCCATGCAGGCCAATGCTCAGGGTTGTCATACGAGATCGCGAGCCGCGCCGGCGCACTAAGCAGTTCCCTGCCCATCGACTTATCAAAAATGCTGGCTACATCGCCATCGGAGTTCAGCTTCACGAGGTAATAAGCGTTCTCCAGAAAATTCTCCGACACCTTCAGAGCCGCATCGGGAATGCCCGGCCCCGGCTGGACATCGTAGACCGCATAGTCCACCGACCGCATCTTGGCCAAGAAGAGCACTTTTCCGTTCGAGATCTGCGCCGGAACTTCTTTCCCATCCGGACCGGTGACGCGCACAGTCTTCGGCTTGGCAAAGGGAAGGTCTACGCTAGCTTCCACGACATCTTCGCGCTCAATATTCAGCGGGTTGAACACCACCAGCGGAACACCATTCGTCTCCGTGTTCAGGGCAGCGGAAACATTTCCCATGGCATTACTCAACACGCCAGCGAACTGGTTCATCGCAATCACGTCATCATTCCAGGCAAATTCGTAAGACTTAGGCGTAGCAGTGCCAGCGGCGAGGTCGTGAAAGTGTCCTCCCATCACCAGCGTCCACGCATCGTTCAGGCGCTGCAGCGGATACGGCCGCGCGCCCAGCCATTCCGCGGCCAGCGAAGCCTTCTCGGCTGCATCGGCAAGCAATTCTTCTTTCCGCAGCCAACGCTTCTGGTAAGCCTGCGAAGTCAGCGAACCCGCGGAGTGGTTGGTCAACTCCATTTCGCCGGTGTAGCGCGGAAGGCCAGCCGCCTCGGCAGGAGTGATATCCAGAAACATCTGCTCCGCATTCCCCGAGACCACCCGAACCGGACCATCCCCAACCTTCACCGCCGGCCACGCTGGATGCGCCTGTTGCCCCCAGAAAAGTTGTCCATCCGGAGGAAGACTCGCCGTGCCTCGAGTCACAATGGCCTCAAGCCGCTTCACGAACTCCTCGTCCGGAGCTCCACCAATGTCTCCTGTCCCGTAATAATGGTAATCCGCATAAACGCCGCCCACTTTGCCATTCTGCTCGACGCGCGCGGCCCAGTCGCCTTGATGGTGTTCCTGCGCTCGATCTGCGCCAAGCCGGCTGAGTACCCGCACTTGGCTTCGCAGGTGGATGGATTCCTCAATATCGTTCGGGTCAGAGGCATGTCCGCTGTTCTGTTCTTGATCTAACTTTGCGCGCATCGCCGCGAATTTGTTTCGTACCTCCTGAAGCGTTGCGTCGGCCGGCAGCGCCGGTAAGGGTTTGCTGAGATCAGTCTCAATGCCGCCGTCGTACGCGCCCGGGTTCAATCCTGCCAGAACGCTCTCGCCGTCTGGCCCTACCCACACACCCACGTTGAACGGCGTGCCCTCGGGCGTTTTTTCCAGAGACTCAGGACCGCCAGCGGGAGCCGAAGATCCCCATACCAACTTCTGCGTCGAGAATCCCTTCACTCCGGAGTGCGCGAGAATCGTAGGCAGCGACGATGGAAATCCAAAGCAGTCGGGCAGCATATATTCCGCGCTCGCCCGGCCCAACTCTTTCCGAAACCAGTTATTCCCATACAAAACTTGCCGGATAATCGCTTCGGCACTGGGCGCATTCACATCGCCCTCTTCCATCGAAGAGCCAGCCGGAAACCACCTGCCTTCATCAACGTACTTCTTCAATCTCGCGAAATCCGCGGGAAAATATTCTTTCATCAGCCGGTAACGATTGGCTCCGCTGAAATTGAAAACATAATGAGGATATTTATCCAACAGCGCGAAATTATCCTCCATCGTCTTGCGAATGTATTCGTTGATGACCTGCGGATATTCCCATCGCCACTCGGTGTCGAGGTGCGCATAGCCGACCACATACAGAGTCGGTTGTTTGGTCAAATCCGGTGTCTCGACAGTTTGTGCGCCGGCGGCGGCGAGCAACATCATGCAAGCAACTGTGACGATTACCGAAATCTTATGAAATCGTTCCATCGGAACTCTCCACGCTGATAGAAGAAGGTTGGTTCGGAGTATGTTACATGACCCTTCAGTCCCGCTGCTCACCGCGCGGCCGTGAGTTTTCCTGATAATCTCAATCTAGCTGCCAGGAGAAGCTCCGTCGTTGCCGCCGATCATCAATGCCCAAGGAATATCGAAAGCCTTTGGAGCGAACCCGCTCTTTCAGAACATATCCTTTAGAGTGTCCGAGGGCGACCGCATTGGCCTGATCGGTCCGAACGGCTCCGGCAAATCAACCCTGTTGAGGATTCTCGCAGGCGACGTTAATCCCGATAGCGGCGAGATCGCGGTCCGCAAACGGATCCGCCTCAGCTACATCGAGCAGGATTCGACATTCGAGTCGGGAGCAACCGTCCGATCCGTTGCGCAGAGCGCCATGGAGCGAGCCAAGGTGCCCGAATCAGAACGCGGCACTCGCTTCGCGGAAACTCTAGGACGCGCCGGCTTCGAAGACCTCGATGCGGAGGCAACAGCGTTATCGGGAGGCTGGCAAAAACGTCTGGCGATTGTTGAGGCAGTAGTGCAGGGGCCAGACATCCTGTTGCTCGATGAGCCCACCAATCATCTCGACCTGGCTGGGATCGAGTGGCTGGAGACGCTGTTAGAAGCCGCGCCATTCGCCTGCGTGGTGGTCAGTCACGATCGCTACTTCCTTGAAAACGTCGCCAGCGAAATGGCGGAGTTGAACCGCACTTATCCCGACGGATTGCTGCGCGTCTCGGGAAACTACAGCCGCTTCCTGGAGGAGAAAGAGGAATTCCTACATTCGCAGTCGAAGCGGCAGGAAGCGCTCGAAAATCTGGTTCATAAAGAGATCGAGTGGCTTCGCCGCGGCGCCAAGGCGCGCACCAGAAAATCCAAAGCGCGCATCGACAAGGCTGGCGAGTTGATGGGCGAACTCGCGGACCTGAATGCCAGACGCAGAAGCGGAACGGCGCAGATAGATTTCTCCGCCACCGATCGAAAGACCAAGCGTTTGATCGAAATGGAAAAAGTCTCCTGCGAGGTTGGAGATCGCACGCTGTTCACCGGACTCAACTGCGTGATCACCGCCGGGATGAAAGTCGGGCTGGTAGGACCGAACGGCAGCGGGAAGTCGAGTCTACTGCGGCTGCTTCGCGGAGAGTCCGCACCGGCCGCCGGAGACATTCATCGCGCTGACTGGCTGCGCATAGTGTATTTCGATCAGCGTCGCGAACTCGATCCCGATGTAACTCTGCGCCGCGCTCTGGCTCCAGAAGGCGATTCCGTCGTCTATCAAGACCGCGTGATCCACGTAGCTTCGTGGGCGGCAAAGTTTTTATTTGATGGCGAGCAACTGAATCAACCGGTGGGCCGGCTTTCCGGCGGCGAGCGCGCGCGAGTGTTGATTGCTCAACTCATGCTGCAACCCGCAGATGTTCTTCTGCTCGATGAACCCACGAACGACCTCGACATTCCCACGCTAGATATTCTGGAGGAAAGCCTCTTGGAGTTTCGCGGCTCGCTCGTTCTGGTAACTCACGACCGCTACATGCTCGATCGCGTTTCCACCATTGTGCTCGGCCTCGACGGCATGGGCGGAGCCGGCCTTTTCGCCGATTACTCGCAGTGGGAATCATGGCAGGAAGAACGCAAACAGTCGGTGAGAAACGACGCACGCGTTGCGGGACGAACTGCAACTCCGCCCGAGAACTTCGAGCAGAGGACGGGGAAAAAGAAGCTGTCGTATCTCGAAGCGCGTGAATATGACTCAATCGAGCAGCGCGTCGCCGACGCCGAGGAACTCCTGCAGGCCAAACGCGTCCAACTCGAAGATCCGCAAATTGTCAGCGACGGCCCGCGCCTAATCGTTGCGCACGCAGAGATGGAGGAAGCTCAGGAAGAAGTAGATGCGCTCTACGCCCGCTGGGCCGAACTGGAGAAGAAAAAGAACTGACTTCCTTTATTTCCATTCGCGAGGCATCGATCCACTTAGAATCGATCTCCTCAACGTGCCAGACAAAACGCGATAATCGTATCTCCACGAACGCCCGTGTCATCTTCGACTTTTTTCAGAAGCGCAGATTCAAGATCGTCAGGATCAGGCGTCATCTCGCAGGCAGCGATCTCCTCGTCCGAAGCTCCGTGATAGCACAGTTCACACACTCCTAACCCATCTTCTGAACGGACCGGCGGCCCAAAAACACGGCAAGTCATAGGCCGCGATTCGTAGAGCTCGCAATTCCCTGTTTCAGGATCGAGCGCGGGGCAAGGCTCATCGTTGGCAAACTCGGAAAAGCGCGCGGCAGAGGCGTCATCTTCATCTAACAATCCACTCACAGCATTGCCCGGAAAGTTTGGGGTCAGGCGATCCACCGCTTCCCGAGCGCGTTCGCGCACACGATCAGCCCGCTCGGGCGCACGCCTCCCAAGCTCGGCAAGTCCCCGCCGCAACCGCAAGGCATCGAGTTGATTGATGGGAAAAACTCCGATGCAGCACTGCGTGCATCCCGGCCGGCAGACCAGCCACTCCCCGCTGCGACGCGCAGCCTCGGCTAACGCTGAATCTACAATCTGAATCAGCGCCTGGTCTTTCGCGCGAGGAAACAATTTCGGCATAACGATCTCTCAATCATATAACTCGCGCAAGCAAGCACATCTCGTTATCTGGAATATTCAAGCTCCTGCTTCCCGTATATTTAAATAGTCGCTAAGCATAGCTTGAGGGGTAAGCCCTACTCCGTATTTGGCATGAAAAAAGAATATTTTATCGGCGTAGATGTCGGCGGCACAAAAGTGGCCGCAGGCTTAGTGAACGCGACAGGAGAAATTTTTCACGCAGCGCGAGTTCCCATGGACGCCTCAAACGCCGCATCTGGCTTGGCTTCCGTCACCTCGGCCATCGACGCAGTCCGAGCAGCAGCAGATTCGCACGATGTGATCTCCAGCATCGGCATCTGCGCTCCCGGCCCCCTAGACCCGCAGACCGGCATCGTCGTTAATCCGCCTAACTTGCCGGGGTGGCGCAATTTTCCTCTCGCGGATTTGGTTTGTAAGGCCTATCAATTGCCCGTGAGCGTCGACAATGATGGCAATGCTGCGGCGCTGGCGGAGTCGTTGTGGGGCGCGGGCCGCGGCTATCGAAATGTTTTCTGCGCCACGATTGGCACTGGCATAGGCACCGGCATCGTGTTCGACGGCCGCATCTATCACGGCCGCACCGGAGCGGCGGCGGAGGGCGGGCACATGACCATTGACTATCGTGGCCCGCGTTGCGCATGCGGCAAGCTCGGTTGCATCGAGGCTCTTGCGTCCGGGCCAGCGATTGCTCGACGAGCGTCCGAGAGAATCGCCGCGGGTCGACCCTCTACAATTCTGCAACAAGCCGGAGGCCATCTGGATCGCATCACCAGTGAGATGGTGGGTCGAGCGTACGCAGAAGGCGACTTGCTGGCAAAAGAAATTTTGCAGGAGACTGGCATGTTCCTCACCGTCTGGCTGGGCAATATCGTGGACTTGCTCGAGCCCGACGTGATGGTTATTGGCGGAGGCGTGGCCGCTATGCTGCAACCGTTCTTTGGAGAAATACGCGATCACCTTTCCATCTGGTGCGTGAATTCGCATTGTCAGGAAATCCCGCTGGTAACGGCTCATTACGGCGCAGAAGCGGGCATCGCCGGCGGCGCCGCGCTCTGCCTTGAATCCTCCTCATCCCTTCAAGACGAAAAGCGTAAATAGATTTCATGTTGTTCCGTTCAAACCTGCGATGCGGTGTTCTTCGCCTCTGCGATGTTGGGGAAGCTCATTGTGTATACAATGAACTCCGCGCCGCACGAACGGGTGTGAATTTGCCTCCGCCTCATCCATGAGTGTCGCCCAAATACCGCAGGTCAAGAATTCTTCCCGGCCTCTCACAGTGGCTGCAAACGCAGCATTCGTGCCCATCGGAATCGTAACTGTGCTGCTTGGCCCCTTGCTGCCAACGCTCTCGGCGAAGTGGTTTCTAAATTACACGCAGGCGGGCTCGCTGTTCACCGTTCAATTCCTGGCGTCGACTGTAGGAGTGGCGCTTTCCGGGCTCTGCGTATCGCGCTGGGGATTTCGTTTCGCCATCAAGATCGGACTGCTCGGCATGGCCGCTGGAGTAGCGGCCCTACCTTACAGTTCACGAATCCTGGGAATGCTCTGCATTGCACTTTATGGTGTAGGCCTGGGACTCGCCATTCCCGCAGCGAACCTGCTGGTCGCCGACGTAAATCCTCTGCGGAGGAGCGCGGCGCTGAACCGTTTGAATTTTTCCTGGAGTACGGGCGCCGTCGCGTGTCCGTTCTTGGTTGCGTCCGCCGCGCCCAGGGGGCAATTGACGCTTCTGTTGGCCAGTTTCGCCGCAGTCCTGTTCCTCGTGTGCCTGGGCATTGCGGTCATGCCATCGCATATTGTCGAGCCTCACGTGACTCGCGCCAACAGTGTCACGCGCGCCGCTCCAATCGACTGGAGAAGCGCATACATCCCGCTATTCGCAGCGCTTTTCTTTCTCTATGTTGGAGCAGAGAATTCCGTAGGCGGATGGATTGCCTCGTACGCCAAAACTTTCGGTACAGGGCCATTCGACCTTGCCCTGATGAGCCCTTCTTTTTTTTATTCTGCTCTGATGATAGGAAGGTGGCTGGCTTCGATCTTGCTGCATAGGATCGAGGACGTCACACTAGCTCGCGCCGGACTCTTGACGGCTTGCGCTGGAATGGCATGGTTGCTTTTTTCTCATGCGCTGCCGAGCGTGCTGGTTGGCGCCAGCATCGCTGGTTTCGGCCTGGCGGCTGTGTATCCAATTACCATTTCTCTCTTGTCTCACGAGTTCGGAGACGCCGCGTCTCGCATCGGCTCCGTCATGTTCACCATGGCAAACTTTGGAGGCGCATTCATGCCGTGGCTGCTGGGTTACTCATCCAACCGTTTTGGCAGCTTGCGAGCCGGGATGATCGTTCCTTTGGTCGCCGCGGGGTCGATGTGCGCCTTGTATTTTTTGAATTGGAATTCCAAGCGGACGCCGGTTGCAGTCAACTGAGATTCACAATTAGCGGGACCCCGGAGCGATTCATCTACCTCGCGTCCGACTTCAACCCGAGCGCACGCAGAGTGATTTCATCCGGAACGCTTCGCCCATCTTTTTTCGTCACGACTCCGAAGCTGCCGGAATAATCCCACATGGTCCATCCCATGTTATGCAACTCCAAAGCCGTGCGGACGTCGTGAATCCAAGCCGCGCGATCTTGCGGCTCCGCAAATGCACGGTAGACGCCAAACTCGTTGCACATTACCGGAACGCGGCGCTGCCGGGCCCATTCCGCGACTTGCGTGATCTCGGCGTCGATGCGCTCCGCATTCCAGTGATCCTGCCCGTAGCGAATCACGGCCATACGGTCCACTGCATCGGGCACTGCTAACGCTACGTTCGCGACCGATTCCGGCGACGACGGATAATGCAACCCTTTCACCCATTGCCAGGAATAAGCTCCCCAAGTCGCTCCCTGATGAGTGAAGATGTGAGGCTCGTAGAAATGAAAGTTGTAAATCACGTTGGGATCGCGCAAGGGCTCGACAAAAAGCAGATCGTCGTCGTCCGACCAGCGGCCTCCGGTCGCGATGATCGTATGCTGTGGAGCGCCTTCGCGAATTGCGGCCGCCAGCTTCGCCTGCACACCGTGCCATCGGTATCGGTCGCTGAACTCCGGTTCGTTCAGAACTTCGAAGAACACTCGCTCCGCGTCCCACGTTGAATAATGCCGCGCCAGTACACGCCAGAAATCGGCGAACTCCTGCACAAAGCTGTCGTCTTTCGTGAGGCGTGTCTTGAAGTCGCTCTCCGGATGCAGATCGACTACCACCGCCAGCCCCTGATCCAGAATCATTTTCATCGCGACGTCGAGAAAGGCGAGATTTTCCTGTGAAATCTCGCCCGCCCGATGATTCGTCATCATGGGTTGCGGGTTCACACTCAGCCGCACGTGGTCGAAGCCCATGGATTTGATCAGTGCGATGTCCTCTGCCGTAGTCCAGTTCTGAAAGTGCTCCTTCGTATAGCCGCGGCTGTCATACACTTGCGCGAACCAATTGCTGGCGTTGATGCCATGCCGCAGGTGCGCCATCCGGGACGCAGGCGGAGAAGAAGTTTCCTGTGAGGCCGAACTCGCAGCAGTTTGCGCCGCCAGAAAGCTTGCCATCAGGCAGGCGATACTCACCAGCATAAAACTCCGAACCATTCGCAAACAGCTCATAGAAGCCCTGTATTGGTTGAGCGCTCCCAACGAGATTGAAACTCGCGCTAACGCCGCGAAAGCGGGATGAGTAAACGTAACTCTAACTCGCGTCAAAAGGGAGCTTATCAAAAGTAGCCTACGGATTCGGCAATAATCCGTAGACATCGAGTTCGGTCTGGGTTCCGAGGTAAACCTTGCCGTTGGCTACTGTGGGAACTGCGAACTTTACGGCCATGCCTGCCTGATCGCGCGTTGCATTCTGGTCGCTGTTGTAGAGTTCGCGCGATAGGTTGGCAGCGTCGTAGACACGGAGCAGCGCGGGGTAGCCCTGGACCGTGCTCACCGCCCACACAATCCCTTCCCCTGCGCCGTTGGCGGAGATGGCTGGCGTCGCGCCTGGATAACCAAAAGTCTCAGGCGACTGCGACGTGGGCGATGTCGAAAGCATTCCGTTCGACAAGAGGTAGGACTGCACGTTGTTGCCGACTCCGCAGAAGTAGATATTGTTCTGCCAATAGGCCGCCATGCTGTGAGCGGTAGGCACGGTGCCCGCGGGGAGAGTCTGAATAACCTGATTGGAGCTTGGGTTGTATTCGCCCAGGTCGGTTTGGTTCACCAGGTAAACCATTCCTTGTTTGCCGGCGGCGACCAGCATCTGAGTAGGTGGCGTGGGCTGGGTAGGAATCAAAAGAGGCCCGCCCGATCCCAGATCGAGATCGGAGGCGTTAAGCGTTTGATAATTTGACGGAACGAAGTAGTCTTCAACCGCCAGAGAATTGCCGCTAAGGCTGAGCTTCATCAAGCCCTCGCCGTAGTCCACGCCGCCGGTATTAATGTCGAATGTGCCGTTGCCGTTCATGAAATAAATGTCGCCGTATTCATCCACGGCCGGGGCAGCGCCACTTTGCCAGATTCCTCCTTCAACTCCGTTGGGAGTGGTGTTGAAGACCGACACTTGCTGCAGGTTGCTTTCCTGATACGCCATCAGCCAGCCATGATAGGGCTGAATGTCGCAGTGCGAAGCCCATGCAGCGTAGACATTTCCGTTGAGCACAAATAGTCCGGCGCGCTGGTTCTGCGTCTGAGGATTGAAAGTTACCGTCCCGTTCGTCGAAGAAACGGAAGCTTGTATCTGCGTGGATTGAACGATCGTGCCCGAGGTGATCTCGAGCGCATACAGGGTTTGATAGTAAGTGTAGTTGCCGCTGGAGCCTGTCTTGGTCCGGGCCAGAACAAAAATTTCATTCAGTGCGGGATCGATGACCGGAGTAGAGGTGATTCCCACCTTCGGCGAAATATTGGCGCAGCCACCGATGTCGTTCGTGTTCAGCGTCTGGGCCCCGTTTGTGAGAAAGCTTACTTGCCATAGTTGGGTGCAGCCAGCGCCGTCGGCGTCGAAAGCGTAGAGGCTGTCGTTTTCCGTCGCCACATACACGACGTTATACGTTCCCGCTGGAACGCTGCTATTGCCGGGGAAGCTGACGCCTTGAACATAAAGCGGCTCGCCGTAGATCTGGCCATCCACGGGACAGCTAAAGAGTTTTCCGAACTGCGTTTCGTTGACATTGCCGGTGGTGAGCACAGTTTCATCCAGGTTTTGCCCGGTGCGCCCGTTATCGTTGTGATAGACGAAAGTGCCTGCGTACGAGGTCACGATGACGGGCACGCTTGCGCTCTGCGTTGTGTTGGCCGTGCTGGTGGCAGTGACAACGTGCGAACCCGCCGCACTGGGCGCCGTATAGAGGCCGGAGGAAATCGTCCCCACCGAACCGTTGCCTCCAGTAATTCCATCCACTGCCCAGGTGACATTAGAACTGGCCACACCGCTGATGGAAGCGGAGAATTGCGTACTCTGCCCAGGAGTAACGGAAGCTTGCAGCGGACTTATCGAAACTGTGCTGCTCGGCGAAGCGCCCGTGCCATTCAACGTTACGGTTTGCAAGGTCGATGGATCATTGTCGCTGAAGGTGATGTAGCCGGCGCGGCTTCCAGTCCACGATGGGCTGAACGTAATGTTGATCGTACACTTGGCCGCAGCGGCCAGTGAAGCGCCGCAATTGTTGGTCTGCGCATAATCACCGCTGGCAACGATGCTGGTGATACTCATCGCGGCTGCACCGGTATTGGTAAGCGTCACGGTTTGGGCCGCGCTGGTGGTTAGGAGATTCTGCGATGCGAATGTCAGGCTCAATGGCGAAATTGTGGCAGCAGGGCCGCCCGTTGTTCCGGTTCCCGTGAGGCTGATCGATTGCGGACTTCCCGTCACATTGTCCGCGATAGAGACCGTCGCGGTGCGCGTTCCGGAAGCAGTTGGAGTGAAGACAACATTAATGTTGCAGCTGCCCCCGGCCGCTACTGAAACTCCGCAGGTGTTGGTCTGGGAAAAGTCGCCCGCATTCGCGCCTGTGATCGTGATGCTCGAAATGGATAACAGAGCATTGCCAGTGTTGAACAGGCTGACGCCGCTGGGCGGACTGCTGCTACCCACGGCTTGACCGCCAAATGTGATCGTAGAAGCGCTAAAGCTGACAGCGGGCGCGGTTCCCGTGCCTGTGAGCGCCACGGTTTGCGGACTGCCCGCGGAATTGTCGGACACGGAGATGCTGGCCTGCCGCGTCCCGGACGCAGTGGGACTAAAGGTAACGCTGATCGCGCAACTCGTAGCCGCCGCGAGCGAACTCCCGCAGTTGTTGGTCTCGGCGAAATCGCCGCTATTTGTTCCCGTGATGCTGATGCTGCTGATCGTCAAGGTCGCGCTGCCTGAGTTGCTGAGCGTCTCAGTGCTCGCGGCGCTGGTTGTGCCAACGGCCTGGTTCGCAAACGAAACGCTGGTGGGCGCCAGGCCGATGACCGGCGCAACGCCAGTCCCACCAAGCGGGATGCTCTGCGGGCTGCCGCTCGCGCTATCGGTCACGGTAATGCTGGCGCTACGAGTGCCTGCGGCGGTAGGGGTGAAGACCGCGCTGATGGCGCAGGATCCGCCGGCTGCGACCGTTCCGCCGCAGTTATTCGTTTGCGAGTAGTCGCCGCTATTCGTTCCGGTAATGGCGACGCTGCTGATAGTCAATACGGCGGTGCCTGTGTTGCTTAGCGTTACCACCGATGCAGCGCTGGACGTGCCAACGGTCTGATCGGCAAAGGTCAGGCTGCTAGGCGAGAAGACAACGCTGGCCGCAATACCGGTTCCGCTTAACGGCACGGTTTGCGGGCTGTTGGTGGCGCTATCGGTGATGGTAATGGTCCCGGGCAAAGTGCCGGTAGTGGTCGGCGTAAATGTGACGATGATGCTGCAGGTTCCACCTGCCCCGCCGCCGGTACCACAAGTATTGGTCTCAGAATAATTAGCGGAAGCTGCGATCTTAGAGATTGTCAGCTTACCGCCGGTGTTGTTGGTAAGTTTGATGGCTTTCGTCGTGCTGCTCGTATTTACTGCCTGGTTGCCGAAGCTCAGGCTGGTCGGCGATAGGGCAACGGCGTCGGTTGCGCCAGTTCCGGCCATGGTCACGGTCTGCGGGCTATTGGACGCGTTGTCTGCGACAACTACGGTTCCGCTCTGTGTTCCGGTCGCGGTGGGAGTAAAGAAGACGCTGATCGTGCAATTCACCCCCGCTGCCACGGAGGTTCCACACGTATTCGTCTGGGAATAGCTGCCGGTAGTGGCCACACTAATGATGGTAAGCGGCCCGCTGCCGGTATTCGTGAGCGTGAACGTTTGTGCCGCACTCGTCGTATCGACGGCCTGACTGCTGAACGTGAGCGACGCCGGCGACAAACTGACGGCCGGCGCACCGGAGCCTGAGCCCGTAAGATTCACAACTTGCGAACTGCCGGCGTTGTCCACGATGGTGACGGTCCCGGTCTGAGTGCCGGTCGCCGTCGGTGTGAATGTGACGCTGATGCTGCAGGCCGCGCCGGCTGCAACTGATGTGCCGCACGTATTTGTCTGAGCATACTCGGCGCTGGCAGTAATCGAAGTAATGGCCAGCGCTGCGCTTCCTGAATTCGTGAGCGTGACAGTTTGCGCGGGGCTCGTCGTACCCACGATCTGCGAAGCGAAAGTGAGGTTGGTGGGAGACAGCAGTACGGCCGGCGCAACGCCTGTTCCAAGCAGGCTAACGGTCTGCGGGCTCCCGGCTGCATTATCTGTAATCGTGACCGCGGCCGAAGCCGTTCCGGAAACCGTCGGCACAAAAGTCACACTGACCGTGCAGTTGCTGCCCGCGGCAAGAACGCCGCCGCAGTTATTCGTCTCGAGAAACTGGGAGCTGCTCGCACCTGTGACCGCAATGCTGGTGATCGAAAGACTTGCGCTGCCGCTGTTCGTCAACACTACCGTTTGTGGAGCGCTGCTGCTGCCGGTATTCTCTGAACCAAATGCCAGGCTGCTAGTCGAAAGCGTGGCGGCGGGCACTTGCATCAACACCGAGATGGTATTGTCTTCCGAATTCGAGACCACCAGGTCGGCCCTGCCGTCCAGATTAAAATCGCCCACCGCTATGCCGATAGGCTCGTTCCCGGTGGCAAAGGTGAATGTCCCAGCCGCATTGAATGTTCCATTTCCGTTGCCGGGCACAATGGAAACGGTATTGCCTCCATTGTTAACGACAGCGATATCGATCATTCCATTGCCGAAGAAATCGCCCCCGCTGATGGCAAACGGCAGCGTTCCAACGGCGTAAGCAACGTTCGGAGCAAATGTTCCATTGCCGCTATTTAACAGCACCGAAATCGTGTTGCTTCCGTTGTTCGCGACGACGAGGTCGAGCTTGCCATCTCCGTTGAGATCGGCCGTGAACAATCCGTCGGGGTCCGACCCAGTGGAGTAATAAACCGCGCTTTGAAATGTTCCGTTTCCATTCCCGAAGAGAACTGCGACGTTGTCGGACCCCGAATTAGCCACCGCAATATCCAGAATGCCGTCTCCGTTGAAGTCGCCGGTGACGATTGCGATGGGGTCCGACCCGACCGCGTAAATTACTGCAGGCTGAAGCGTGCCATTGCCCACGCCGAGATAAACAGCAAGAGTATTGTCGGCGCTGTTGACCTCAGCCACGTCCAAATAACCGTCGCCGTTGAAATCCCCGACCACGACTGCCATTGGTTCGGTACCGGCCGGATAATCCACATGGCTCTGGAACGTGCCGTCGCCGTTGCCCAACAGAATGGAAATCGTGTAGGAAGCGCGGTTGGCCGTCACCAAGTCGGGTATGCCGTCTCCATTGAAATCGCCGACAGCTAACGCGATGGGATCAACGTCGGTTGCATAGTTGGCCGCGTTAGAAAATGTACCGTTGCCGTTCCCCAGCAATATTGAAACCGCATTGGAGCCGCGGTTCACGACGGCAATCCCCGGAGTGCCAACGTTGTTATCGCCAGCGAAATTGGCGACCGCGATGCCGCGTGGATCCACGCCCACAGCGAGAGTACTGCCGCTCATTGAAACCGTGGAAATGGGATTGGTAATTTCGAACGGTTGTGAATTCGAAGTCCCGCCCCCGGGGCTAGGATTCGTGACGACCAACTGGGTAGTTCCGGCGGTCGCGACATCGGAAGACAGGAGCGTTGCCTTAATCTGATTTTGGTTTACGAATGTAGTCGCACGCGCGCTGCCGTTGAAGAGCACCGACGAGCCGGGAACAAATTGGGCGCCATTCAGCGTCAAGGTGAAACCCGAACTTCCCGGCGCCACAGCCGTTGGGACTGAAGGCGCCTGCACATAAGGAAGAGGGTCGGGAGCGATGCCCGATAGTCCGGCTGACTGCGGGCTTCCGGTCGCATTATCCGTCACCGATACCGAAGCGGTGCGCGTGCCCGTGGCTGTGGGCTGAAATTGAACGCTTATCGTACAAGCAGCTCCGGCCGCTACCGAACTGCCGCAGGTATTGCTCTGCAGGAAATCGCCGCTGTTTGTGCCGACGATTGTAATGCTGGTAATCGTCAACGCAGATCCACCGGTGTTGGTGAGAGTAATATTCTGCGCCGCGCTGATCGTGTGCAGAGGCTGGCTGCTGAAGGCCAGGCTGGACGGTGAAAAACTGACTGCCGGAGTACTTGAGCCTGTGCCAGTAAGACTAACAATCTGCGGACTGCCGGCGGCGTTATCCACGATGGAAATGCTGCCCGTCTGAGTTCCGCTAGCCGTCGGCGTGAATGTGACGCTAATGCTGCAACCTGCTCCAGCCGCAACGGATGACCCGCACGTGTTGGTCTCGGCGAACTCAGCGCTGGCAGCAATCGAAGAGACGGTGAGCGCTGCGCTCCCGGAGTTGGTGAGTGTGACTACCTGGGCGGGACTGGTCGTGCCCACGGACTGAGAAGCGAACGTCAAACTGGTGGGTGAGAGCGATACGACGGGCGCGACCCCTGTGCCCGCAAGCGTCGCTGGCACCGGCGGCACTGTCGAGGAATTGAAGCTGACATTCACGGTTCCCGTGAACGTTCCGGTAGCCGCAGGAGTGAAAGAAACGTTGATGGAGCAGGTGCCGCCCGCGACGACGCTTGCGCAGCCGTTGGTTTCGGAGAAATCTGACGGGTTCGCTCCCTGTATGGTGATCGCTGAAATTTTCACCGCGGCTTGGCCCACGTTTGAGAGAGTGATGACTTGCGCCGGGCTCGATGTTCCGACCGTCTGGTTGCCGAAATTTACGCTGCCCGGAGACAAGCTGACGATGGTCCCAGTGCCGGTCAAGCTGACTGTTTGCGGGCTTCCGGCGGCGTTGTCCGTAATCGTAAGGGTGGCGCTCACCGTTCCGTTGGCCACGGGGGTAAAGGAGACTGAGATTGTGCAACTCGCTCCAGCCGCGACGCTCGATCCACAAGTATTGGTTTGCGAAAAATCGCTGTTGCTGCTCTTGACGCTGGTAATCGTCAGGGTAGCCGTGCCCGTGTTAGTGAGAGTGATCGCCTGAGCCGGACTGGTTGTGTTCCGTAGCTGGGTGCTGAAGGTCAGGCTGGTCGGCGATAGCGTCACCGCGGGAGTTCCGGCCAGAGCAGGAAGGCTAAAGAGTAAAACAAGGCTCGCTGACAGCCACACACAGGTGAGCGCACTCGACCTTAAGAGAGAGTGTTGGGGCAAACCAGACAGGATGTGGTTCGAAGTGAAGCGCACGTATCCCTAGACCATGTTGAGTGAAATCCAGAACAAAGGGGAGGCCTAGATTATCTCACACGAAAGCCGGTTTTGGCACTTAACCTGCCTCGACCTGGCACCTTGCGGATGTCGTTCACTGCTTGTTCGGATTTCGTAACAGAACTTGACTGCTCCGCTCAGAAAAGCTCAGAAGGGTTAAAGTCTCTGGCAATCGGAGTTCACCTGGAAGGCTGAGCAGCGAAAAATACAGTCGCGGTCCGTCGCGCAAGTTACCCAGTTTGCGCGTCGCTTGAAGAAGGGACTGTTTTTGATACGCTGCCGGTCATATCTTTCCCCAACTCGCAGATTTCTTTTGCAACGAAAATAGCTGCAGGAACACTATCAAGAAAAGCGACAAGTGCCGCGGGATGGCGCCCAGGAGGGGAGTTCCTCCGTTGCGGTGGCGCCTGCACAACGTCAGACAATGGATTCCTGCTCCATTGCAGATGGAGAACTACCCATGCGCACCAGCCCCTCCCTAATCGCTATCGACGCCACCGTCGAGTCCAAGCATGCCCCTGCCGATGCGGTAACGCGAACCTTCGCGCAATTAATCGAAACGCTCGCCGCAGGAAGCGTCGATTCCGGCGGCGGGAACTCCTCGGAAGAGGTACTGATCGATACCGAAGTGGATGGCTCGCGCTACCTGCTTCTGCGCATGCCCAACCGCAACCGCGTTCAACTCAGCCCGCGCGAGCAGGAAATCGTGCGCATGGTTGCGAAGGGGCATCCCAACAAGGTTATTGCGGATGTTCTCAACATCAGTTCGTGGACGGTGTGCACGCACCTGCGGCGCATCTTCGCCAAGCTCGGGGTGGGATCGCGGGCTGCAATGGTGGCGCAGCTTCTGGAGTTGGGAGTTCTATCCAGCGAACACCGGGCATCCGGTGGTATCCGCTAGAGTCCTCTGTAATTGCCTACAATTCGTATTCAGGTTGTGTTCCCGGTGGCAGTGAACTGCTGGCTTCGATCGCCTGCACGCCTGCGCCAGCCGATGATGAGCGCTCCCGCCTTGCCCGCCTGATGTCTTTAGGATCTGCTTCCGATCGCACCTGGCGCAGTAGCCGTAGGATGTTGCCGCCTAAGATCAGGGCCTCTTGATCCGGCGGCAAGCCCAGCAAACGAACTTTGTGCAGCTCCAAGCCGGGATGCAGCCACGGTCCATCGGAGCCAAATAAAACTTTTCGCGGCCCCGCCCGCTTGATCGCTTCCACGATGTAATCAAAGCGCCGCACACCCGAAGTATCGGTATAGACGTTGGGATAGCGCACGAGCTGGTCGATTACGCGCTGATGTGCCCGCCAGTCATCGGCGAAGCTGCCCAAGTGAGGAATGATGAAGTTCACATCTGGAAACTGGGAGGCGAGCAGGTCCACCACTTCCGCGCGTCCGACCACGTCTGCCAGCAACGGCATCCGGAAGGCGCGGGCGGCCTCGCAGAGTTCGCGCGTTGGCATGGCTTGAAACCCGTGGCACTTGATGCCGCGAAACCCCCACTTGCGCGCGCGTTCCACCATGCTGAAGATGCGGCCGGCATCGCGCGTGGCATGAACGAAGGCAAAGCCAATCAGCCGATCGCGAAAGCGGGCCACAATACGCGCGACCTGCCGGTTGGCCTCGTCGTAGTTGCTGTGGAATGGAGCAAACACGACCGTCTTATCGATTCCTGCCTTGCGCGCGCGCCGCAAATACGGTTCAATGGGCGCGTCGGTATTCCAGGGGGCGGTCATGCCGTCGCCTTTCCCGGCGTGGCAATGGCAATCGACGATCATGCTCGCCACTCTTTCTGCGATGCGGCTTCTTCTCCAACTTTTCCGAGCTTTGCGGCCGCTGCCAAATACCAGATTGACGTCTCGATGCCGCGAAAGAAGTTCGGCAGATGGAATTTCTCGTTGGGCGCGTGAAGCTGATCGTCCGGAAGTGCGAAGCCCATCAAGACTGTCGGGATTCCAAGAGTCTTCTGGAAAATGCTCGCTGCCGGCACCGACCCCCCGGAGCGCAAGAATACCGGCGTCGCTCCAAAACCTTTCTGATACGCAAAAGCCGCTGCCCGCAGAGCGGGATGATTTCGGTTCACCAAAGCGGGATTGGAAGCAGCCAGGGTTCTCACTCTGACGCTCACAGTAGAAGGCGCAACCCGAGCGATGTGCTGGCGAAAAAGTTTATCGATCTCGAGCGGGTTCTGGTCAGGAACGATTCGAATGCTGATCTTCGCGAGCGCCCGCGCGGGAATCACGGTCTTGATCCCAGTCCCCTGGTAGCCGCCGGTAATGCCATTCAACGTGAGCGCAGGGCGGATAGTAATGCGTTCATAGAGGCTGTAGCCGGTTTCGCCCCATTCTTTGGGAACACCGGCATCGCGCAGGATGTCCGCGTCTTTCGGGCCCGTCTTCTGCATGTACTCACGCTCTTCAGCGCTCCACTCACGCACCTTGTCGTAGAAGCCGGAGATGGTCACCCGCCCATCGGAGTCGTGCAGGCCGGCGATGATCTCGCAAAGCGCCTGCAGCGGATTGTGAACCGCGCCTCCGAAATTGCCGGAATGCAAATCCTGCCGCGGCCCGCGAACCTCTACTTCGAACCGGATGTTCCCTCTCTGGGCATATCCCAGGGCCGGGCGGCCGGGCCCCAGCATTCGCGTGTCGGACATCAGCGCGGCATCTGCGCGCAACGCCGATTGATTCTTTTTCACAAAAGTCTCGAGCCCCGGACTGCCTCCAAGTTCTTCTTCTCCTTCGAAAATGCACTTCACATTCACGGGCAGCGTCCGTTCCGTCTTCAAATATGATTCGAGCGCCTTCACATGAGTGAAGAGTTGGCCTTTGTCGTCGCAGGCGCCTCTGCCATAAAGATTATTATCGCGCACCACAGGCTCGAAGGGCGGAGTGCGCCATTCGCTGAGTGGCTCGGGTGGTTGGACGTCGTAATGTCCATAGATAAGAAGCGTGGGCCGCCCCTGCGCGTGTTGCCATGCCGCATAGACGACAGGATGGCGGCTTGTGGAGATGATGCGAACGCGTTCCAATCCAATGCTGCGCAAATGCTTGGCCAGCCAGCTAGCGCAGCGCCGAACATCGCGGGCGTGTTGTGGCTGGTTGCTCACGCTGGGGAAGCGGACGAAGTCCTTGAGTTCGGAGACGAACCTCTGCCGGTGGGAGCGTGCGTATTCGATAGCGCGTCTTAGGCCCACGGTTCCTCTTGAAAATTGGCTGGCGGGCGCGTGGAGATCCCGTCAGATTGGCTGCAGAGTGACTTCTACACGGCGATTCTTGGCGCGTCCGGCCGGAGTCGCATTGGGCCCAACCGGTTGCGCAGCACCGAAGGTAGTCGGTACGAATATCACAGCGGCGGCGATGGCGGGATCCAAAGCTCGAATCGCAGCCGTGATGCCATCTTTTACGGAGAGCGCGCGCCTGAGTCCCAATACAACGTTGTAGCCAACCGTGTGTTCGACGGAATCGGTAAAGCCCTTCACAAGAATGGTACCGACCGGACAGGAGGTATCCCTGCTGGCAGCGGCCATGAGCGCGATCTGATTGATCAATGGCGTATGCTGTGGCCGTAGTTCCTCGCCACCAAACCGGAAGTTGTCCAGGGTCATCGGCGCGCATGGACCGGTGGCAGTGCAGCGTTGGAGCATCCACCTGGGAGCAGGCAAGCGATTGATGCATGCAACGAATTTTGTATAACAGTACGCGTTGCCTATGGGACGATTCAGAACTGTTTGTTGTATGTCGTGGAATACGTCTCCGACAAAACTTTGAAAAACAATGTGCAGGCACTCGTGAAGCAAGGTCAGATCATTGCCAGTCTCGTTGCGCGCAAGCCAACTCTTCCAGAAGCTCGGACCGATACAAATAACATAGCGGCCCTTGAAACTGCTGCAGGCGACGTACTTCTGTGGTGGATCGGTACAGTCCGGACAGTACACCTTGTTTCCCCAACAGAAATATCGAATGCATCCGCCATCGAGGATGGCGGCGGCTTTTCGAAGCCTGATTGCGATAAGCTCGCCGAGGTCCCGCCACTTCATTGGGCCTGGCAAGGTAGCTCGCCAGGCTGGCACGAAATCAGGCAAGACACCGAAGCTTGAGCAGAACGCGATTCGCGAGGCGGCAGTGCGGTTGGCTATATCCAGGGAAGATGCCGCCGTCCCGGCCAGCATAACCGCCCGTGCTGCCGACGAGTTCACTACCTCGCGCAGAGCGGCGACTGGGAAACCCTTCCCAAGGGTAGTGGCGACAAGCGCCTGCTCTATGGGGGTACACGTGAAGTGATTGGCGCTTACCTGCGTACCAACCGGCGTGCAGCGAGGGGGTTGGGCGGCGCCTTCGAATTCCGATTCGTCCTCAGATTCAGGATGGCTGCCTCCGAGAGCACCCATCAAATCTTCAAGCTCGGTTTCCAGTTCGAGTTCGGCACTTGTCATAAATGGATTCCGGCACGCCGGTGCCGAGCTCAAGGAGTTCGTCCGCGTTCCCAGCGCGAGCAACCGGCCGCAGCATGCCCTCGATCCTCGCAGGTGTGCCTCATGGCTGGCGGTTCATCTGCTGCGCATCGGACTGGAGCGCTTCCGCATCGTCTCCACCAGCCATCATCCCGCGTCTATGCTGCTGCTTGGCAGCACGCGCGAGTGCTCTTGACTCCCGCTTCGCCGCCGCCTCAGCGCAAACCCGGTTCGGTTCACGCTGAGACGGTGGGTCACCGGTCAAATTTCTAATTCAAATTCGCGGGCGCGTTCCGGGGGAACCCCGGGTTTGGGGCGGCCGTTCGCTTTAACCGGCTTCGGATGCGTTTGGTCCCAGGGCAGCACACGAGCCGATCCGGTTCGTTTCGCCATGCCCATGGCCTGCGCGCTGGTGAGCCATTCTTCCGATGGCTCGGCAATCTCGAGCAACAGCGTTTCAAACTGTGCCCGGGTGGTCTGCAGGATGTGCGGCTGTGCCAGCCAGCGCAGCACTTCGCGTCCGGTGACGCCCATCCGTTGACGCTGCGAGGTGGCCAAGCGCTCGTTGAAGTAGCGGACTAAAACCTCCTCGACCACGTCCCAGGCATTGTCGGCGCCGAACAGACGCTTGATGTCGGGCGCGTTCAGAATCTTGAAAGCTTCTTCGAGCAACTGCATCACTTCCACCCGCAGCACGTTCAGGTTGCCAAACGACAACCACTTCAGGTTATTGCGCAAATCGAGGCCGGCCCGCCTTACGATCGCGATGGAACCGAAGCTGGGGTCGTAGGCGCGCTCACGAATTACGTCTGAGATGCGCTTGTCGCGCCAGAACAGGGTGACCTGGTGCACGAAATGCGTGAACAGCCTCTTGAAGTCGGTGTTGGCGCGAGCGCCCGGGGGCGTGGCTGCGCTGCCGTATCCGAAAATCCGCTTATAGGCTGAGAGACGGTCATTCTTGGTGTAGCGCAACACCCCCCGCCGGTCGAACTGGTAGAGAGCGAACGCGCCCGGTCCGCCAGAGAGCCGTACCGTGCCAGCCTTGAACAGCTCTTGCAGTTTCTGCACCACGCGGAACACGCCAATTTTCTCATGCTGCCAGAGATAATACATGTCTCCGACGGCCATGATGCGTTCCGACGTGATGGTCTCGTCGTAGGCCTCGATTCCCGGAGGAACGCGAGTCACCCCGATCTCAGAGGCGGCTTCCGGCCCGATGCCGATGAGTGCTCCGAGACCTTTATCCGGTGGAGGCGGAGTCTTGGCATCCGTGTCCACGACGGACCTCAACATGTCGTCGATCTGCTTGGTGAGGGCATCGGCGAGCTGCGGATTGGAGATGAGGTCGGCGCCCAGCCGGTTCGTCACCTGCTCGCGCAACGCCGCTATGCGGTCATATAAGCCCTGGTGATCCTTATGCAAAGCCATGGATACCCTCCTCGTATACCGCGCCCCTCACCCAAGTGAGCGCTCTAACTGCGATTTCTGATTACTGCGGCGGCCGGCCACTCCGAAGTGCCGGCCGCGTTCTCATTGCTGTGACGCCAGCGGAACTTTCATCTCCACCTGCTCCACGAGCTGCTTCAAATACCCCAACTGATCGTGCAGATCGTCGAGCGAACGGCGCACGCGCGGCGTCCTGTAGCCATCGGGAAGGCGCGGCAGGTTGTATGGATCTTTCGCGCCCTCCACCATTTCGATCAGGCTGTAAAGCACTGGCCGCACGTTGTTGTACAGCGCGATCCTGCCGCCGTCTTTGATGAGCCGCGGGCCTTCGTCGGTCACCGTGCCCTCGATTTCGGTCAGCATGTCCTCCAGGTACATGGCAGGAGCGTCATGGAACTCCAGCAGCAACTGCTGGCGCTCGTTGGGGCCGATGAATACCGAGTCGAGCGCGAACCGAACTTCGTTCACGGTTTCGGCGACAACATTGAACTGCCGCCCGATCAGGATCAGTTGTGTTCCCAGGAATGCCGGCATTTTGCCCGTACCCAGCCTGAAATATTCGAAGTTGCTCAACCAGGTCATCAACAACGAAGTCATGTAGTCGGAGATCACCCGGAAGTTGGTGATATCCTGCTCGTCTTCCACCGAGTTCGACAGAGGATTGTCTCTGCCGTTTTTCTGGAACCAGATGCCATAGATGTCGCGGATATTGCCCAGGGTGCCACCAATCCTGTCGGGATCGCTCATGGTCGAGACTCTGATTTCCTTGTCCTCGTGGTCTTCCCAGTTCTGGCGCTCTTCCTGCCGCAGCCTCTCCTCTTGGCTTATTAAACTCTTGCGAGGGACGCCGAGAAGAATTTCGAAGTACGTGTTGACGCGCAGGATGGACGGCGGCACCGCGCCAAACTGCTTGACGATCTCAGTAATCTGGCTCTTGGCCATTTCCCGAAGCGCTTTTACGTATTCGGGATCGGCGCGCGGATCGAGGTTGTAAAGGCCATCCAGCAAAGGCAGACACTTTTCCTGAGCGACCTGCGCCCGCGCGTAAAGGCTGGCCTGAGCGCCGGTGATTCCGCCCGCCAAATCCGTTTGCACGGTGTAGCTTTTCGGATTCCATTTTGATTCGGTGCGGCCTTCGACCTCGGCCAGGGAAAACGACTGGGTGAGGGCGCCAACAAAGCCCTTCGAGTCGGCTGGGTTGGCCTTCCAACCGAGCACATCGCCAATCGCCTGCGAGGCGACCTGCCCCAGTCCTCCCTGGGCGCCGCCTCCAATAGACGGGCCCGCCCCGGGAGGTCGTGACAAGGGTGACGGTCGATATCCAATCTCTTCCGTGAGGATGGGATAGGCCGAGAGGTCCACGACCGCATTCTTCTCTTCCTTTATTTCTTTTCGAATGCCCTTGAGAATGTTTCCCATAGTTCCTCCTCAATCAGTTGCGATGGTTAAGCACGGAAAATCGCTTGCATATCCTATATCGTCGTCGGCAGCCGAGGCCGAGGAGCCTTCTTCAGCCTCAAACCAGCCACGGGGGTCGGTGCGCACAAATTCTTCATGGCCGCCGGGAGACACAAGGCGAAGCTGGCGATTCGCGAATGGCTCACCCTTATGATCGACGTGCTGGAAGCGCCGCTTTCCAGGACTAAGCTGCGCCACCTGCTCGTCGCCTACGCCGACGACAAATACCATCGGTGAGTCCTTGTCCAGGTTGATGTAGGGTGGTGAGAACACGTTTCCCGCAGACTGGAAATCGACTCTTCCAGTGGGTTGCGGTAGGTTCCAAACTCCATTTCGATCCGGCTGTGTTTGTTGTCCCTCAAGCTGAAGGTTTGTCATGCGCATGCCGGGATACGCCTTTTGCACAAAAATAACCGAGCGGGTTGGAAAAGCGCCGCAAGGCTGGAATGCGGCCGTCCATCTGAGGTTTTGGCCCCGGTTGATAACGATGCGTTGCGGAGGTGGATTCGTGCAGACGTATCCTGGGGGCGCGGTGACAAGGGCCTCGTAGAGCTGGCCAAATGCCAGTCCCGGGATTTCCAAGTAGCCGCCCTTGGTCACGGCGGAAAATCTGCGGCCTCGAAACGTGTTGGTCGTCTTAGCGCCGCTCGTCTGCTTGGGTCCCTCGACTTCCCTCAACTCGAGCCGGACGTCGTCGAGCAGGGCTCCCGGATGTGCGATGTAGTCTCCAATGCAATTGTCATGGGCGACTAGACTGAACGTGCAGGACACTTCCACCATGGTCAAGCCAACCGGAACACGGCTGCATGCCATCTCATCCGGCGTGAGATCCCCCGCGAGATCCCCCGTAGGATAGTCAGTCGCCGTTCGCATCATTTGATAAGGATGACAGCCGACTGAAACGGAACTGGTGAACCCATGCATCACAAGCATGGGAGCAGCGTCCGGGATATCGCAGAGGTTTTCCAGACTCTTGGTCTCTTGACTCAGTAGGCTGGGGTCGGACTCGGCAGGCAGAGGAGGCACATCGATGAAGTACTCCTTGCTTTTTTCGTTCTGTTGAAGGGGCACACTTCCTACTACCGTCCCGTCTGATGACAGCAGTTCGATCTGCGTGTCGTTTGCGGGAGGGGATAGCGGCTCGAGAGTCGTAGCATCGTAAAAACTGAGAGAGACCGTCCCGCCGGTCGGCTTCTTCTCCACGATCTGCGCGATGGCCGCGTCCGATGGATGGGATCTCTTCCCCCCGGTTACGCCCTTTTTCTTTTTGTCGTCACTAGCCATGTCAACCTCCGTGTGCGCTATCAATAGTCCTAATCGTGCGGCCAGTCAAGTTGTTCGATCGATCAAAGTATCTTCCGTCAGCGGACTCCGAGCGATGATCTTCTGACCCGTCGTGGTCACTGAGATCGAAGTCGTACCGCTGTGCTCCACCAACTCCTGCCAGCAAGCCGCGAGCGCCTTGCTGGTTTCCTCGATCGGCTGCCGGCCTTGTTCAATCGCGTCCTTCATGCTTCCGGCCCAGGCTTTCCACTCGCCGCCGCGCTCACTGCCCAGGCTGGCAAGTTGGTTCAGCTTTTGGTAAGAAACCAGTTCGTTCGAAAACTGTTGCTCCACCTGATGGAAATTTTCCTGACACTTTGCCAGGGCACGCCGGGCTCGGTCCAGGTCGATGGAAGACGCCACCGCTTTCTCCGCGGTGCGCGCCGCCGTGCGCGCATCCTCCGCCAGGCCGAGCATGTCAAGAATCGTATTCTCCAGTTCGTCCGCCAGCACTGCTCCCCGGTTCGTGGGTTTGTCTCCCACCGTCAGCAGGATCGCGTTCAGGGTGTCACAGAGCTTCCGAATCTGAACGAACAGCAATCGAAATGTTGCTTCCAGTGCCATTGTTTTACCCGCTTGCCAGCGCCTTATAAAAATTCCTGGTCAGCACCTCGGGCCGCGCGTGGCGCCGGTCAAGCGCCAATCGAACAGCTCCGATAAGAAATCGCTCCGGAATGATTCCGGGATCCACGCCCGCAGCCAGACGGCGCGACGCTTCTTCGATCATCTGCTGCTCTTTGTGGCCGAAGTTCAACACCCTGGCCAGGCTGCGGTTGCCGAGCGAGCGGTAAGGCTGAAAACACATCGCGTCCACCGCCAGCGGACAAGCGTCGCTGAACGACCGCAAAATAGCCTTTGGGATGCTGCCGGAAACGGGCTTCGGATAAATCCGCAACCAGGCCCGGCGATACGCCGTTGCATCGGACTCGAAACCCATGCGCCGCAACAATTCGCAATTGATCAGCATCCGAAAAAAAGGAGTCGGGTGCGGTCCCCTGGGGTTGAAGTGCGAGACTGTCTCCGGCTCGCGCGCCAGAATGTCCATCAGCGAACCGGCAAAGCACGGCCCCCCCAACATCATTCCGCACATGTCGGCAAACATCTCCCGGTTCCACCGCACCCAGGTGCGCGCCACCTGCCGGCTCGCCCCTTCGCGCAATAAACGCAATCCAACTTTTCTCGGAACCTCTTTCTGCAGCCCCAAATCGTTCTGCAGATTGTGACTGGTCTCGTGCAACACCGCCCCCAACGTCCACGGATTGACCATCCGGTGAGCGGGGAGCTGAATCAGCGGAAACGGATTCAGTTGTTTCCCCAGCTTCCTCAGCGGAATCCCCCGGCGAAACGTCGATGGAGAAAATCCGGTCGCCATGTACGAAAACGGAGGCGGCGCCGGAATCGACCGCGCAACTCCCAAGCCCGTGTAACACGCGCGATAACAGTCGAGCCCAATCCGATCGCAACTCAGCAGCCGCTTGGCATAGCGCGTCTGTCGTTGGCCGAAGAGTTCGAAGTAGAAGTTCCATATCTTCTCAATCCCGCGCACCCAGTGATGAGCATGAGCCTTACGGCGCATCAACTCTTGCAGCCGCGGTGTTGTTGGTTCACGGCTGGTTACCGCTGCTGACTTGCGAACCTTGCCCGACATCTCCAGCAGACCACGCCGCAGCCCCGTGATCAGTTTGTTTACCGTCTGCAGGTGCCCCGGCGTCGGCGCCTCAGCTCCCGTCCCAAACTCGTCTGGACGGAATGGCCGAAGCGAGGCCGCGTGGCGTGTGACGTTGATCGATTGCGCTCTCAACCAGGGCTGCAACCCTCCAGTTGAGGCGCCAGCGGCTTTTGACCGCTGGCGCGGAGCCGAGTTCATCCGCGTTGTTGTCTTCGGCCCGGTTTCGGTCAGCGTCGCCATGCTCTTGCCTTATTTGCCTTGCCTCATTCGCCTTGCTGGGAGCATCGTTCTTACAGCGCATGTCCGCAGCAGCGGCAGCACTGCGTACACGCACAATGCCCACCCGCAGCCCCCCCATGCCTTACCCCGCGAACTCCGCGTGCGGCCCCTCTGGCTCCGGCACGATGTATGCCTCCTGTTGCGCCACGGCGCGGAACCAGTCCACCTCCGAGGTGGCCGAGGTGACCGCGGTGGCCAAGATGGCCAAGGTGTCCGACGTGTCCGACGCGATGCCGTCCCACCCCGAAGTGTCCGTGCCGGCGGCCAACTCCGCGGCCAAATCGGCGGTGCAGCCTGTGCTCCAGGTGGCGATGGTGACGTAGCGCGTTCTTCCGGCGCCCCGGGTGACCCAGAACCCGTCGCGCTTGCTTCGCCAGAGTTCGCACCGCGGCGTGTGGCGTTACGCGCCGGCCGTGGGCCGCTTGGCGAGCCACATGGCCTACCGTGCGCCGCGCGATCGCCGGCACGACTTTCAGGAGATGCCGAGTGTGCGGATTACGGTGAAGAGTGCGCGCCACCCTCCCAATGCTCTTGGTGAGGTGAGGCGAAGCCTTGGTCACGGCCCGGGCGATCTTCGGAAGCAGTTTCTTCGCCGCGGGCGCAATCGCCTTGGCCACCACCGGAAGCAGCTTGCTGGCAGCCATTCCAATCAGAGGCAGGAAGTGTTCGGCGGCTTCGTCTTCCGTCTCTGCCTCGGACGCCAGTTCTCCCAGGTGCTCCATCATGGCATCGGGATAGACCTTGCGGACCGGGCTGAGTTCGTCCTCGAGTTCGTCCTCGAGTTCATCCTCGAACTCGCCTTCGTCCTCGCCTTCGCCGAGCAAGCTGCCAAGCCCGCCCAGCAGCGCGCCGAACTCATCCTCTTGCTCATCCTCGAGTTCGTCTTCGTCTTCCAGTTCGCCCTCGTCTTCCAGTTCGTCCTCTAGTTCAGCCGCCAGTTCATCTTCCAGCTCGTACGCCATGATGATTCCTCCTGCAGAAAGTGGTCGGACAATGCAAGGTCCCGCGCTCAACTAACTCAGCTCGACTCACTGAGCTCCCTAACCAGGTCGGCTATCCCAGTACTCGGCGCCTGCGTTGCAAACGTCTCCGCATGCGGCGGTGTGGACGCCGGTACCGGCGGCTCACTTTTATGTTGCGCCGGATTGCGGCGCTGGCAGCCTTGCGGCTACCCAGCACTCGGCGAACCTGCCGGGCTGCGGTGTGAGCTGCGCGGCGGCGGGTGATCTTCTTGCCTTTGGCCGCTTGCCGTTTCAGGGACTTCACGGTGCGGCGCATGATGGTCGGCACCGCCTTGACTCCAAGTCGTCCCTTCCGTCCGCGGCGGCGGAGAATGCGGGTCAGGATCGCCGTGCCCCGCACCAGATGCGGAAGTACGCGGCGCAACGCCCTGCGGTCTCTGGGCGCGATGACGGTGGCTGCGGCGGCGCCAGCCATGGCTTCCGCTTCGCCTTCCTGCGCTTCTTGCGAGGCAGCCTCCGCTAACATCTCGGCGACAGCCTCATTGTGCGTCAACGGATGAGAGGCGATCTCGCTCGCCATTTCGTCTTCGCCCTCGCCCTCCATCTCGTCTTCCATCTCGTCCTCGAACTCTCCTTCAAGGGCGCCGCCAACGGCTTTGCCCAGAGAAGCTCCGGCGGGACCTAAAATCGCTCCACCCACAATGGGTGCGGCGACTTTGGCGACGCTCTTCAGGACGGGAAGGGCTTTCTTAAGAAATCCTCCGAAGGAGAACTGTTCGCCGGATTCGTCCTCGAATTCGTCTTCATCTTCGAGTTCGTCCTCGCCTTCACCCAGCAGACTGCCCAGGCCGCCAAGCAACGCGCCGAACTCATCTTCTCCTTTATCTTCGAGTTCGTCCTCGTCTTCGTCTTCGTCTTCGTCTTCCAGTTCGCCGGACGCCTCGCCCTCGAGTTCATCTTCCCCTTCGCCCAGCAGGCTGCCAACTAGGTTGCCGATGGCGCCGAACTCATCTTCCTGTTCGTCTTCGTCTTCGCCTTCACCCTCTTGGAACTCATCTTCCAGTTCCAGCTCCAGTTCGCCCTCTTGCATGTCCGCCATAGTCCTGACCTCCTCACGGTTGATGCCGACGGAAGTCAACATAAAATGGTCTGAGCGCCGCGTCTAGTCACATCTTGTAGCGAGCAGTTTCAGGTTCGTCCTAACAGGTTCGTCGGAATAAGTTCGTCGGAAAGGGTTTCGCTCAAATATGCGACTGTCGTTTTTTGATCAGGAATTAGCTGTGGTTGTATCCGCTGGCAATAGTCCGCGTTAGCGATTTCGCAGGTGGATTTTTCTGCAGTTGTTTGATTGCGCGCTGAAGATCCTCCATCAGCAATCCGGCAAGGTCGCGGCTCACCCCAAGCCGCATCAGCACACGCTGCACAACCACGTCTCCGCGATTAGCCGGCAGCGGATACGCCGGAACTTGCCATCCCTTCAGTCGCAGTTGATTGGCTAAATCGTAGAGTGTAAAACCAGGATGTTCGCCTCGCTTAATCGTCCACGTGCATCCAGGAATTCCTTTGCGGCCATCGTGAATAATCTCGAACACTTCCAGCTTTCTCAATTGATCCGCGAACCACGCCGCTACGTCGGCACAGCCTTGCGTGATCCTTGCATATCCTTCGCGCCCCAGCCGCACAAAGTTGTAGTACTGCGCGGCGATTGGACCGGCGGGCCGTGAAAAGTTCAGCGCAAAAATTCGCATGCCTCCACCAAGATATTTCACGTTGAAAATCAGTTCTTCAGGCAGGTCATGACTTCCCCGCCATACAATCCAGCCGCAGCCGAGCGGAGCCAGGCCGAACTTGTGTCCGGAGGCATTGATCGACTTCACGCGCGGTATACGAAAATCCCAAACCACCGATGGGTGGATAAACGGCGCGATGAACCCACCACTCGCCGCATCCACGTGCATTGGAATGTCGAGTCCGCGTTCCTCTTCCAGATCATCCAGCGCTACCGCAACCTTGTGCACAGGTTCGTATTGCAAAGTGTAGGTTGCGCCGAGCGTCGGCACCACGCCGATCGTGTTTTCATCACAGCGTTTAATCACTTCCTCCGGTGACATCAGCAGTCGCTGCGGCTCGCATGGAATCTGTCGAAGTTCCACATCGAAATAGCGCGCAAACATCGGCCAGCATGTGTGCACCAGGCCACAAATTAAGTTGGGTTTGTTGGCCGGCTTCCCTGCCTCCTGGCGCTTCTTGCGCCATTTATTCTTCATTGCTAATCCGCCCAGCATCGCTGCCTCACTCGATCCCGTGGTCGAGCAACCGCGCGAATTCGCGGCATCCGGAGAATTCCAGAGATCGCTCAGCATGTGGACACAACGCGACTCCAGTTCCGCAGTTTGGGGATATTCATCTTTGTCGATCAGGTTCTTGCCCAGGCACTCTTCCATGAGCTTCTGAATTTGCGGTTCCACCCAGGTCTGGCAGAACGTGGCCAGGTTCTGACGGGAATTTCCGTCCAGCAGAAGTTCATCGTGAACCAGTTGGTACGCGGCGTTGGGTTCCGTCTCCTGCTTGGGGAACTTGTATTTAGGCAGCGAGTGAGGAAGAAAGCTGGTCCCAAATATCTTGTCACCGAGATTTGGAAAAATCTCTTCCTTGCTGTAGATCGCCATCGCGTCTCCTCGGCTGAAAAAACTCAGTCAGCCGAATGCACCCTGGTTCGCCGGATAAGCCAGCAGTCGCGGCGCGCCGATTGTAGCCCCGCGTTCGGCATCGCCGAAAGTCGCTAGTTTAGGGGACGGACCAGAGTTCAACTGCGAGTGACACTCCGCGACAGGGGCAAGAAGGCAGGTTAGGCTGTGTGTCCCCGCTGTAAAATAGGGGGTCCAGCAAGTCTTTATATTTGATTTGGCGTCCCCGACGGGATTTGAACCCGTGTTACCGCCGTGAAAGCGGGAGCACTAAACGTAACTCTAACAAACTACAGGAACACGGACGCACTGACGGTGGCACTCGATGAATGCCAAAAAGGCCATTCGAACCCAATATGGCAAATGGCCTCTGTTCACCTTGAATCTTGGTGCTCGCCCGAATAAAGGCAGGAACCGCGAGTGCCAAATAGTTTCTCAGAGAGTCGCCAGTGATCCATCTTTCTCGGTGAAGGGCGTCTTCAGCTTCTCCCCGAAGCGCCTTGATCAGGTGGAACGTCCAAATGCCGTGCTGAAGAGAATCGCTCGGGTACGCTTTCTCGTTCGGGGAACAGGCGAAGAACGCGGCAGAGTGATCCGTCGACCGGACGAGTGCTTCAAATTCATTGCTCGTCAAATCGCTGATAAGATCTCTCGCCTGTACAAGATTCGTCTGGAGATTCGCAGCACAGGCGTCAATAAATACGAGGCTGGAGACACCCTGCTGGTTCTTAAGGGGCGCCAAAAGCACGGTTTCCGAGGAGACGGTTGTGTCGAACAGATTCGCGGGATGAAAATCCCAGGTAGTGAGGCGATTTGTGCCATTGGCGAAGAAGCCGTGACCTGCATAGAAGAAGATGAATCGATCGCCGGGACACAGTTGCCGGATCACGTACGGGAGCTCATTCTCGAACACTGACTTCGTAGCTTCGGAATCGAGCCAGACGGTGATGTTCTCAGCAGGCACGCCGAGGTCTTGAACCAGAACTTCCCTCATTGCAGCCGCATCAGCTTGAGCAAACTGAACCGAGCCAATTCCTCGCTGCTGGTAGGTCTCAATTCCGATCAAGACAGCGTATGTCGTTCCCACTGAAACTTGCCCCTCCTTCGGCCCTGCATCTATTCATTCCAATATTTTACGACTCGCGGAATGAATTACCGCGAGTTCCAAAGGTTGGCCGGCTCAGTCCCTACAAACGGGCATGTGTCCAGCGAACGATCACTGTTTACCGGTTGGCCAGAAACGAGCTTGTGGGACGCACGCGGTGAACCTTCCAACGCGCCGACAAAAAGTCAACTCGCTATGCCCGAATCCCCGGCTTTTGATCGCATTGCATTCGCCTATTGCTCCTCTCGAAACCGGACTGCTCACGTGCCCTTTGGAGAAAGCCGGGACCGTGACCCCCTTGGATGTTGAGCGATCTGTTCTCTCCAGTCCAGTTTCTTTAGGAAGAATCGCGAAAAATGGGCATGTTTCGCGCATTTCTGCGCAACTAGCGGGGAAAATTCTCTGCAGTTAAGACTTGCTGGCGGAGCGGAAGGATTCGAACCCTTGGTACAGGTCTGAAACCTGCAAGAGCCGACGTGTCCGTAAGTTACACGGAATCAAGAGCTTCAAGAATTCTCTGCGACTGCCTGCTAGCCGCGGAGTCGTCACTAACCGGTGGGATTTCCGAACGAGTTCGAAGGCGAATCCTTGGCGATTCTGTGGCTGAAGTTCGTCACTTCGAAGCTTCTGAATCGGCCTGTTTGGCTTGGCATGTGACTGCTTGCCTAGCGGGCAGTCACGAGATCGAAACTTTCTCCGGGGGAAAGAATTATCAGAGGCGGAGATTTTTAATAATTTTTCGACTTTCTTGCTCGCACTTTCTCGGCCGTTATAGCTCCACTTCGCACAAGCTGACTCCTGGCCCGGATTAACTTCCGGTTTGCCCGTCACTCGGGAGGAATCTCAGCGACTGTGAAACGACTTATCGTTCCTAATCCGGACAGTTCCACGACCTGGTAATCCTCGCCATACTTGGCGCGCTCCGCGAAAGAGTAGTCCGGCATTTTCCGGAACGCTGCGGTCCGCGCGGGTGGCGAGAGTCGAACCAGTCATCTTTTCTCGATCCCCGCTCTTGAGTGCTCTACAAAGCGAGTCTGCGATTAGGTCAGCCGCTGGGACGTAATTTGAAGCACCGCAGAACACTTCACTGCAGAACCCTTCGAGGTGTGATGGCAATGACCCGCAGAGGACTGCCGGAGCCGCCGACGATTTTCAGAGGTGCGGCGACGACGAGGGCTCCAGTCGGCGGGAGCTGATCTAGATTGCAGAGACCTGCCAAACCAAACTTGCCGCTGCCGTGCATGAGGTAGTGGTTCGGGAATGGCGGCTCAAAAGTGGCGGCCTGACCGGCATCAGTCCCGACCGTCTCCACGCCTAGGCCTAACACATCTCGTTCCTGGGCCAGGAAGGCGGAGCTTTCCTTGGCCAATCCGGGGGTCTGGGGTCCATTTTCGTTTAGGTTGATGTAGTCCTTTGGATCCTTCCGCTTCGACCAGTCTGTGCGCAGGAGAACCCATGCGCCAGCCGGGATACGGCCGTGCTGTTCTTCCCACTGTCGGATGCGGTCTGGGATCAAAAGATAGTTCGGGTTACTCGCCGCCTCGGCACTGATGTCGATCACGCAGGCGGGACCGACAAATTTCTTTGGAGTGATGCGATCCACGGTGTTGTCCGGAAGGTCTTTCCCAGAGATCCAATGGACGGGAGCATCAAAATGCGTGCCGGTGTGCTCGCCGGTTTCGAACGCATTCCAGTACCACGCGGGACCGCGCTCATCGTAGCGCGAGAGCTCCCAGATTCTAAACGGTGGTGTGTTGTTAAATTGTGGCGGTAGTGGCAGCAATGGCGTTTGCGGACTCAACGGCTGTGTCAGATCGACAATCCGCAGCCGCCCATCAGCTAGTTCTTCGAGCAGATTAGTCAGGACGAGAGACATTGGCGCTCCTCATAAGCTTTTGTGTCGCCATTTCCTTCACTTGATCGGGATTCTCGTGACTCTCTCCGATCTTCAACGCCCCTTTGAGCGACTGAATGTGCCGACGGAACTGAAACCGATTCTCCAGCAATGCCAGGTCGGTAACGTATCTGGCGGGGCCGGTGGCTTCGACCTTGGCAATTAGGGTTGTCAGTTCGTTCTTCTGCATGACGTCAGTGACTGCAGCTTGAAAAGACTCCACACTACGCACGGTGCTCACGCGCGGAATGCCGGCGGCGCGTGCGATCCCTTCCAAGTCCGTACCTGTGCTGGTGGCGGTTGGAAAGCCGCCGACCGATAGCAAACTTTCGTTGTCGAAAACGATATGAACCAGTTTCGGGGGACGGTACCGTGCCATTGTGCTAAGACCGCCAAGGTTCATCAAGAGCGATCCGTCGCCATCGATGACGATCACTCTTTGTTCCGGCAGGCACAGGGCGAGGCCCAGCCCCGTCGAAGAGGCTAATCCCATGGCATGTTGCAGGTAAAAGAAATTAGGGCGGTGACCCAGCGAGTGCAACTCGGCCGCGACTGCTCCCATGATCGTGACGACCAGAGAGTTTTCGAGCTGCGAATAAATGGACCGAAGACAATCGAGGCGGAGCATCATTCCTCCCACATGAGGTCGCGCGTTAAAAGAAGCGCAACCGGTTGCAAGCTGCTTTCGGCAAGGGTCTGCGCTTGCTCGATCCGCTTCTTGACTATGTCCGCCGAATCGAGGAACGAGTACGGGATACCCAGCGCACGCAAGACTGGTTCGGTGGCGTTGCCCCCTTGCGTTTGCCACGGATCGCGCTCCCCGAAAGATCCACGGGAGCTGATCAGCATCAAGAGAGGAATCTTGTATAGGTGTGCGAACGACACAATCCCGTTGATGGATGCCAGAAAGCCATGGTTCTGCATCAGCATCGCCGACTTGACGCCGGCAAAGTGTGCACCCGCCGAGATGCCGACCCCTTCTTCCTCCTTGGCCAGTCGAACTAAAATGATCTCTGGGTCATCGTCCGCCATCCGGATGAGATGCACCAACCAGGTTTCCGGCAGACCTGAGAGCAGACGGATATCGCATTTCTTTAAAGCGTCGTAGATCAGCCTGGAGTTAGTCAAAGAAACCGGCATATGCTGGCTTTCAATAAGCGGATATATTCTATCCTGCAAAGAGGAAAGTGCGGCGCTTGACGAGGTTTACGGCGGGGTATAGGTTGGGCGCTCGTTCCCATAGACCTCGTCGCTGACGTTCAGATTTACGCAGGAGCAAAAAGTTTGCCGTCCGAATCCCAAGGTATTCTCAACTACAAGGCTTCATTCGAGCCGACGGCCATCTTTCCAATCGAAGCCGTTCGTGCCGCTTTCCCCGCACTGAAGCGCCCTCCGGAATTCATTTTTTTCGACAATGCAGCGGGGGCACAAATTCCACAGATGGTGCTGGACGCGGTGAATCATCATCTGCTCGAGTGCAATGTGCAGCGCGGGGGCCGCTACCCGAAGAGCCGTGAGGTGGACGCGACAATTTCGCGGGCGCGACAAAGTGTCGCCGATCTAGTGAACGCACGTGATGCCAGCGAAGTCGCATTTGGCATGAACGCCACTTCCTTTATTCGGTTGGTGAGCCTGGCGATCGGCCAAACTCTCGACAAGAGGAACGAAATTGTCGTTAGCGACATAGACCACGAAGCCAATGTGGCCACATGGCTGGCGTTGGAACGGAACGGGGCGAGATTTATCTGGTGGAAGATGCGGGACGATGGCAATTTGCACGCCGAGGATCTCGTCCCCTTGGTTTCTGCTAGGACGCGTCTCGTGGCGTGCACGCTGGCTTCAAACGCTATCGGCTCGGTTGTGGATGTTGCTGCTGCGGCGCGAGTGGCGCACGCGGCCGGGGCAGAACTTTTTCTTGATGCAGTGCATTACGGCCCTCACGGACTGATCGACGTGCAAGCGTTTGATTGCGATTACCTCGTGTGTTCGGGATACAAGATTTTCGCCCCGCACATGGGATTTCTTTGGGGGCGCCGCGAACTGCTGGAAGAACTCCCCACTTTCCGTGAGGATTTCATTCCCAATGAGCCGCCCGGAAAAATTGAAGCGGGCACCTTCGTCTACGAGAATGTCGCCGGAATGGATGCCGCCGTCCGCTATCTGGACATCCTGGGCCGGAGCCTGGCTGAGGACGAACCGAAAAAGCCACAATCGAGGCGAGCTGCGCTGCAGCGCGCGTTTAAGGCAATCCGATCCTACGAAGAAATGCTTACGCTTGAAATGCTACGGGTGCTAAACGATTGCGGCGCGACCGTCTACGGCATGGCCGACAAGGAGCGGATCAGTGAGCGAGTGCCAACCCTATCCTTCAATTTGCCGAACGTGTCCCCGGCAAGAATCGCCGAAGAGCTCGCCAAACAAAATATCGGCGTCCGTGATGGGCACATGTATTCGCCGCGGCTGATGAAACGATTAGGGCTTGCCCTGGAGAGCGGTGCTGTAAGAGCATCGTTGGTGCACTACAATACGGTCGAAGAAGTGCGCAGGTTCGGAAGCGCGCTGGCTCAGATGCGTGACTGATACTACAACTCATCGGACAACCATGCTGACCGACCAACAAATCCGGGGAATTCGCTCCCGCTTCAACATCTTCCAGCGCAAAATCTATCTCAATACATGCTCCCAGGGCGCGCTGTCGGATGCTGTGCAGGCCGGGCTGGAGGACTACATCGCGAGCTGGCACGAGCAAGGCTCGCCGTGGGAGACCTGGGGGACTCGATACGAGGAGGCGCGAAACGCTTTTGCACAATTCATCAACGCCAGCCCCGATGAAGTTGCCATCGTCACCAGCGTCTCCGCGGGCATCAATGGCGTAGCCAGCGCGCTGAGTTTCCGCGAACGGAAGAAAGTTGTCATGGGCGAGTTCGAATTTCCTACCATGGGCCACATCTGGTTGGCTCAGCGCCCTCGAGGCGCCGAGGTGCAATTTGTGGGCGCAGAAGGTAACCGCATTCCGGTGGACAATTACGAGAAGATGGTCGACCGCAACACGCTGATCGTGCCGCTCACGCGCGTCTGTTTCAGGAACGGATTTCGTTCCGAAGTAAGCGAGGTCACGAAACTTGCCCATCGCTGCGGCGCTCTGGTAATGCTCGATGACTACCAGGACTGCGGAACCCGCCCGGTTGATGTGAAGGCCATGGACCTGGATGTTTTTCTAACTGGAACCCTCAAGTATCTGCTCGGTCCCCCCGGTCTTGCCTTCATGTATGTGCGCAGGGAACTCATTCCATCTCTGGTTCCTACGGTTACCGGATGGTTTGGACAAACAAATCCGTTCGCCTACGATCCTCGGACCTTCGCTCTATCTCCCACAGCTCGAAGATTCGAGTCAGGTTCTCCGTCGGTGCCCAATGTGTACGCAGCAATACCTGGGTTCCAACTGCTGCAGGAAATCGGCATGGAGAATGTAGCGGCTCACATCAAAAGCCTCGCGCAATCGCTGTTAAGCTGTGCCCGCGATCTGGGAATTCGTACGAAAACGCCCGCCGATAGCGCCGGGCCGCTGGTGGTATTGCAGTGCAAAGATTCAACCTTGCTGGTGCAGAAGCTCGCAGAAAGCGGCATCGTAGCGTCGAGCCGTCACGACGGCTTGCGGATATCGTTCCATGTGTACAACAGCATGGACCATGTGTTGGCAGTCGCGGAAGTTCTCAAGAAGAATATCAATCTCCTTTCCCTTGAGCCTGCCGGTGTCGGCACTTTATGACGGATCTCTGTGGCGCGGCGGGTGACGCGACACTTTCCGCGGCGAAGCCGCCGATGCTGGAAGGTCTTCATCGCCGCCTGAGTCAAAGACAGCTCACCATGATGGCGATCGGCGGGGCCATCGGCGTCGGCTTGTTCTTGGGAAGCAGCATCACCATTCGCCTCGCTGGACCCGCCGTCACTCTTTCCTATCTTCTGGGAGCAGGCATTGCTCTCATCATGTCCTACGCGTTGGCAGAGATGGCAGTCGTTCACCCCGTGGCCGGCGCGTTCGGAGTTTACGCTGAGAAGTATCTCAATCCCTGGGCGGGCTTTTCGGTTCGAGCTACCTACGGAGTTGCACAGATTATTGCCATCGGTGCGGAAGTCACGGCTGCCGGCATCTACATTTCTTTTTGGTTTCCGAACGTTCCGCAGTGGATTTGGGTGGTGTTGGTTTCAGCCGCGCTGGTGGCGCTCAATTCCATGCAAGTCAACCGCCTCGGTGAGTTTGAATATTGGTTTGCGATGATCAAAGTCGCCGCCATCGTCGCCTTCATCATCGTTGGGCTATCTCTGATTCTTGGCGTTGGCTTTAGAGGGGCGATTGGCTTCTCCAACTTAACGCGGCACGGAGGGTTCTTACCGTTGGGCTGGAAGGGAGTCTGGCTCTCGCTGACTATCACCGTCACCAGTTACATGGGAGTGGAAATCATCGCGGTCGCAGCGGGAGAGGCCGAGCATCCAGAAGTTTCCATTCCGCATGCCATGCGAAGCATCGTTTGGCGGCTAATTTTGTTCTATGTGCTGGCGATTGCGATTATGGTTACGATGGTTCCCTGGAACCAGACAAGCGGTTCGTCTGCGCTTTCTGGCAGCCCTTTTGTGACTGCATTCTCTGCCGCGCGTATACCATTCGCTGCTGCGATCATGAACTTCGTTGTACTCACGGCGGCACTATCGAGCGTAAATACGAACCTCTACCTTTCTACTCGAATGGTCTTCTCTCTCGCCCGGGGAGGCTATGCCCCCGAATCGATGGGAAAGGTAAGCAGCAACGGAGTGCCGCATCGCGCTCTGCTGGCCTCAACCGCCGGCATCATCGCAGCCATTTTGCTGGCCATCTTTGCTCCCAAGAATGCATTCCTGTTGCTCTATGGAACGGCAGTCGCCGGAATGCTTTTCGTCTGGCTGGTGATTCTCAGTACACATCTTTATTTTCGCAAAGCCATCCCGCGCCAGCGGCTACTGACCCTGCCCATGCGCCTGCGGGCACACCCGTTCTTTACAGTCGTCGGTATTCTGTTGCTTCTGGCAATCTCGGTTACAACCTTCTTCGTGGACGGATTGCAATGGTCGGTTCCAGCATTTTATGTTTTCTTAGGTATGATTTCGCTGTTGTACATGCGAAAGCGGCGGCGCAAAAGTTTCTAGCCCAAATTATTGTTGAGATAGAAACGCACTCTGGCAGGAGAGCCCGAAATGGTCGAAGCCAGCGAGGAGGTTTACTCTTCGCTCCAACGGCGATTCAAAGGTGATTTGCTGCGTCCCGGCGAAAGCGGCTACGAAGATGCGCGCATCATCTGGAATGGCATGGTCGCTCGTAGACCTGGCCTTATCGCGCGCTGCGCCGATGTAGTCGATGTGCAAAATGCAGTCCGCGCCGGCTCTGAGATCGGAATTCTTGCCGCCGTCCGCTGCGGAGGGCATAGTCTCTCGGGTTTTAGCACGTGCGATGGCGGCATTGTGATTGACCTGTCGAGAATGCGGCAGGTTACCGTGGATCCCGAGGCGTGCCATGCCATGATCGCCGGAGGTTGTCTGTTGGGCTCGATTGATACGGCAACCCAAAAAGCAGGGCTGGTATTTCCCTCGGGCGTCGTCTCTCATACTGGAGCTTCCGGACTGATCCTGGGCTGAGGGACCGGCTGGCTTACCCGCCGATTCGGATTGTCCTGCGATAACGTCGAGGGATTTACCCTCGTAACTGCGGACGGTTCCGTCGTACGGGCCAACGCAAGCGAGAATCCGGATTTGTTTTGGGCCTTGCGTGGCGGCGGCGGCAACTTCGGAGTGGTCACGGAATTCGAATTGAAGCTGCATCCCCTTACCTCAGTGGTGCTTGCTGAAGGGTTATCTCCCGAGCCTGGCATTCGCCGGCTCCTTGAATGTTGGCGGGACTTTATGGCCGAAGCGCCACTCGACCTAAAGTGGAATATTGACCTGCGCCTGGCTCCGCACACAAAGGAAGTACCCGCCGAGCTTCGCGGACGGCCCGTGGCTAGCAACTCAATAGTTTGGACTGGTGACCCTGAGACCGGGCGTCCATATTTAGAGCGCGCGCTTTCTATGTGCAGTCCGGACTCTGTGAGTTGCAGGACCGTGTCTTTTCTCGATCTGCAAACTATGGCGGACTCCATTTTCCCGCACGGCCGGCGCTATTACACGAAGTCGGGATATTTCAGTTATCTCGACGACCGGACGATTGATCGCATGGTGGAAGCCGTGGCCGCCATTCCCTCGCCCGAGACCGTGATTGAACTTGCCTATCTTGGCGGCGCGGCGGCGCGGATGGCCGCGACGGAGACTGCGTTCGGCGATCGCAGCGCTCCTTTCATCATGAATTTGCTGGCGAATTGGTCTGAAGCTTCGGCTGATGTCGGCAATATCTCCTGGATTCGCGGACTGTTCAACCAACTGCGGCCCTCGATGAGACCTGGTGTTTACGTGAATTTTATGAGCGGCGATGAGCAGGATCGCGTGCCTGAGGCTTATCAGGGACGATGGGACCGCATGGTCGCAGTTAAGACGCACTACGATCCACATAATTTCTTTCGGCTGAATCAGAACATTCCCCCCGCAAAACACGCAGCCGGGCCGGTTCCATCGTCTTAGTGACACGGGCTAGATGTGCGTCCAGTCAAGTCGCTTTCGCCAAGCTATCGGCTTGTAATCGCACTGCATTCGCCCGATCCCCTCCCCGAAACCGGACTGCGTATCTGCCCTCCGGAGAAAAGCCAGGACTGTACCGCATTCAATTCCGAGCGGTCCGTTCTCTGCAGTCCGGTTTGTCTAGGAATGATTCACCAGTTGAGTGACGCTCATGAAATCTGGTGTCTGTCGCCCTCTTTTTGCTAATACTCGGTAGGCCGAGCAGTTCCATTTTTAAGGGTTGTAAACAGAGGTAATCGATAAACCTAGCTGAGCTGCGATCTGTGGATACTTCTTCAGCAGCCGCCAATAATTTCGGCGGGCCCTCGCAGGCGGGCAAGTCGGATCAATCGCGGGAAACTTGGAAATCCGCGACCAACGCTGAGTTTTTGAGAAATCAAATACTTGCCGAATTTCCGGTCGGTCGTGCGTGCATATATTTGGCTCATAGGGAGGACCTCACAGAATGATGAGCGTTCACATTTCTTACCATGCTTGGAATTATTCGCTTTGAGAATGTGGAAGTCGATTCTCCGAAAGCGTTGATCCATGCTCCTATCTATGGGGCCCGGAAGTCCGCCAATGTATCGCAGAGGTGTTTGAAAGGGCTGCCAAGAGCAGTGGCGAACTGGCTGCGAAAAATGTAGCCGATTCAGGCTCTAACCGAAATCCAGATAGCGATCTGATAATCGCCTCTATTGCGCTAGACGGTAAAGATCCACGCCGCCGTTATAGTTGGGCACACGCCAAGACACAAAGGCCTTAAAATTACTTGATCGCGTAGCGCGCGCCGCGCCCCTTGCCCAGCTGCACCAGGTAGTGCTACGCCCTCAATGAATAAGCCTATTCCATGCTCATGAACAGTCAGATGAGGGGCTTGCGCAGCCCACGGGATCCCGCGCGTATGCGTCAATTAATTCGACTGATCTCTTCCGTATTTCAATAGTCGCTATGACATGATAGTGACTAACGCAAGCTGATTCTATATAATCGCGCGTCATGCCAACTCAGGAGACGCTCTATAACGTAGCCAATCGAGTGGCCACGATTACTTTGAATCGGCCGGACAAACTCAACGCCTGGACGGCGCTGATGGAAAGCGAAGTGCGTTCGCACATGGAGAACGCCGAGCAGGACGACGAGGTCCGCGTGATCGTATTGACAGGCGCTGGGCGGGGCTTTTGCGCAGGCGCTGACATGTCGCTGTTGAGCGCGGTGGCGGAACGCGGCTTGGATTACCGGGATTTGGATGACCGGAGCCGCGAGCAGGTTTTGCGCGACGGCGCCAACCACCGTAAAGGCACGTCCCCGGATTTTCAGAAGAAATACTCGTATTTCCCGGCGATCGGGAAGCCGGTGATTGCCGCCATCAACGGGCCGGTGGTTGGCCTTGGCTTGGTTATCACTCTCTATTGCGATCTGCGGCTGGCCTCGGACGCAAGCCGCTTCAGCACCACATTCGCGCGGCGCGGGCTGATCGCCGAGTATGGAATGGCCTGGATGTTGCCTCGGATCATTGGAATTGCAAACGCGCTCGACCTGCTGTTTTCTGCCCGGACCATCGATGCCGCCGAAGCACTGCGCATGGGGTTGGTGAATCGAGTTTTTCCCCAGGAAACCTTTCTCGAAAAAGTCCAGGAGTCTGCCCAAGAACTGGCTTCCACGGTGAGCCCGCGCTCGTTGGGCATAATCAAGCGCCAGGTATACGAGGCCATGTCGCAACCCCTCGCGGAAGCTTTCGACATTTCCGTGCGCGAGATGATGGCGTGTTTCCGCACAGAGGATTTCAAAGAGGGTGTCGCGCACTTTCTGGAGAAGCGCCCCGCTGCTTTCACGGGTAAATAGGAGACAGGCGGCAGACATGAATTTCTCGTTCAGCAGCAAAGTGAAGGACCTGCAACGGCGCTTGCAGGTTTTCATGGATGAGCACATTTATCCGAATGAGCAGCGCTACCACGATGAGATCGAGCGCAACCGCTGGTCGCCGCCGGCCGTAATTGAGGAACTCAAGCCCAAAGCCCGCGCCGCGGGCCTGTGGAATCTGTTCCTGCCGGATCGGGAGCATGGGGCGGGGTTGACGAATCTCGAATATGCACCTCTGGCCGAGATTATGGGGCGCAGTTTTATTTCTCCTGAGGTGTTCAACTGCTCGGCGCCGGACACCGGCAACATGGAAGTGCTCGCCCGCTACGGCACCGTGGAGCAAAAAGAGCGCTGGCTCAAGCCTCTGCTTGCAGGTGAGATTCGATCCTGCTTCTCGATGACGGAACCCGGGGTCGCCTCATCGGATGCAACCAACATCCAGGCGAGTATTGTTCGGCAGGGCGACGAGTATGTCATTAATGGCCGCAAGTGGTGGTCCTCTGGAGCGGGCGATCCGCGCTGCAAGGTCGCGATCTTTATGGGCCGAACTGACACCGACCGAACTGGCACAGAAAAGACAGATCGCGCGGCCGCGCTCCATAAACAGCAGTCGATGGTGCTGGTGCCGATGGATAGCGCCGGGCTCAAAATTGAGCGCATGCTGACGGTGTTTGGCTATGACCATGCGCCGCACGGGCACGGCGAGATCACTTTTGAAAATGTTCGCGTGCCCGTCTCGAACATGTTGCTCGGCGAAGGACGAGGCTTCGAAATTGCCCAAGGGCGGCTGGGTCCGGGGCGCATTCACCACTGCATGCGCTGCATCGGCGTGGCCGAACGGGCCCTCGAAACTATGTGTAAACGAGTGCAGGCGCGGGTGGCCTTTGGTAAGCCGCTGGCCGAGCAAGGCACCCTACGGGCCGACATTGCGCGATCCCGCATGGAGATCGAGCAGGCACGTCTTCTGACTTTGAAAGCGGCCTACATGATGGACACGGCCGGAAACAAAGAAGCACGCGCCGAGATCGCGATGATCAAAGTCGTAGCGCCGAATGCCTGTCTGCGAGTGTTGGACCGCGCGATTCAGGCTCACGGAGGTGCGGGCGTCTCCCAGGATACCTTTCTGGCCGGCGCCTGGGCGAATGTGCGCACACTGCGTTTGGCCGATGGCCCGGACGAAGTGCACACCGAAGCTATCGCGAAGCTGGAACTCAGGAAGTGGGGTGTGCCGCAGGCCTTGGGCGACAAGAAATGACGCGACAAGAAATGACCCTTCGACAACTCCGCTATTCCTTAACCAGGGTGCCGTTCAATACCTTGCTCGGGATGCGACTCCACCGAGTGCACCGCGACGGCATTACGATCGACTGCACGCTTCGCAACGACTTGCGAAACGGCGCTGGGAGTAGCCCACGGCGGTATCGCTGCAGCCATGGCCGATGCAGCTGTGGGGGGCGCCATCCAGCGCCACTTCGGTGGGGGGCGTCGGATCACCACTGTGGAGCTAAAGATCAACTACTTTCTACCAGTAACGGAAGGCCGCATCTTTGCCCGGTCGCACCTTCTTCGCATCGGCTCCACGCTGTGTGTAGGTAACGTGGATCTCACCGATGAACATGGGCGTGCGATTGGCACGGCCATCGTTACTTACATGTTGATCAATCTTCCTGTTGTTCGGACGTCGGACCTCGGACCCCAGGCCTCCGCCGGCCTGCCGAGTGTGGTGCCGAGTGCTCGTCGTGTCACGCGTCCCTCACGCAGGAAGCAGTAGTTCCCTGCTGCAGCTCTCGGGTGAATCTTTTCGACAGAGATAAGAGATGCGGCAAAATCGAGAGGAGACACCAGTGCCGCTTGTCCTGGAAACACCCCAGTCCTTAAGAGATTTGGTAGGTCGCGAACTCACTCTGACGGACTGGTTCCCCATCACCCAGGAACGAATTGAGCAGTTTGCTGAAGTTACCGAGGATCGCCAGTGGATCCACGTGGACCGCGAACGTGCCGAGCGTGAGTCTCCCTATGGGACCACAATTGCTCACGGGTTCTTGACCTTGTCGCTGCTGAGCCGGTTTATGAAGGAGGCAATTCAGATCCGAGGCGGTGTGCGCATGAGCATCAATTACGGCTTGAATCGAGTTCGATTTCCTTCAGCTGTCCGCGCCGACTCTAAGATTCGGGTTCGCTTCATTCTTCAATCGCTAAAAGACGTGCCTGATGCGCTGGAAGCTGTCTTTGATGCGAGAGTGGAAGTCCAGGGTAGCGACAACCCGTGCTGTGTAGCTGAGTGGGTAGTTCGCTACTATATGTAAGGTAGCGGTCCGCTCTAGGCAGTGCGCGGAATCCTCTTAGCGGTGGGTGCACAACCCCTGAGCGGCGAGGTGCGGCACCGCATTGAAGGTAAATAACCGTAGCTGCTCTTTTCGCAAACGCAGGATTGTATAGGATGCGTTATACACTGCCCCGGCGAGCCGCATGATCCGCTCATCGGAAATCTCCAGTGACAGGCCAGTCCAAATCGCAAGCGGCGTGGCCGACGTAGCCACGAGAATGTTCTCTTGCCGCGCGTCATTCTCTTGCCGGTCCAGCATCTTCAACCGGCAGGCCGCAACGCGCTCGTGAAACTGGTCCCAAGTTTCGCCGCTATACGGATAGCGACCGGAGAGCCATGCCTCCACTACTTTTGTATCGCAAGGCATCCATTTGCGATGAATTCGTGCCCCGTGCGCGCCCTGGCTAATGCGAACCTGCTCGCGCATTTCGTCGTATTCGTGCCGAAATTCCGGATCTTCGGCAGCCAAGAGCGGAGCAATCTCGCGATACACTCGCCCGAGATCGAATTCATCCCATCCAGAATCGACGCAAACTGTGGGGAAGCCAACCCCCGCGTCGGCATAGGCCGCACGGATCTGCTCGGCGGTTTGCTGCTGCCGCGTCAGTGCTCCTGCATAGGCGGAGGCAAATCGGATTCCCTGTGAAATGAAGTGCTCGCCCAACAGCCGCGCCTGACGCTGTCCCAACTCGGAAAGCGAATCGTAAGCCTCGCGCGTGCCCGCCTGCCCATGGCGCACGAGGTAGACGGTGCTCAAGCGGATTTCCCCGCGAGCGAATCCGCCAATTCCACCAATCCCTTCACTCGGTCTCCGAAGTTCTGAAATCGTGTGTCTTGCGTCTGGCCACGCCGGAAGCGGTAGTAAATCTGCTGCAGAATCACTGCCAGCTTGAAGATGCCAAGTACTTCGTAGTAACCGATCTGCGAGAGGTCGCGTCCGGTTCCCTCCGCATAACGCTGAACGAACTGATCTCGCGTGTACCAACCGGGCTGCGATGTGAGGGAGGGCACTCCGCGAGCACGCAGTTGCGGCGCCTCAACCCAGGCCCAGTAACACAACGTCAAGCCCAGATCGGCCAATGGATCGCCAACCGTCGCCATCTCCCAATCGAGCACCGCCTCGATGCTCTCGGCTGAGTCTTCGCGGAGCATAACGTTATCCAACTTGTAATCGTTATGCACCAGGGTCGGCGCGGGAGAAGACGGTCGGTGATCGATGAGCCATCGAATCACGCAATCCATCTTCGGCATGTCATCCGTGGTGGCCCGTTTCCAACGATCTGCCCAACCCTGCACTTGGCGTTCAAGAAATCCTTCCGGCTTACCGAGGGCAACCAAACCGGTCCGGGAAATATCGATCGCGTGCAGGCGTATTAGGCAATCGACAAATCCCTTGCTGGTTCCCTCCGCATAATTCGGTATCTTCGCCAGTTGTGGCGGAATTTCATCCCGCAATATAAGCCCGTGCCGCCGCTCCATAAGGAAGAACACAGACCCCAGCACCGCTGTATCCTCGCACAAGTGAAAGACGTTTGGAGCTTCTCGAAAATGCGGATGCACCATCTGAAGCACTCGAAACTCACGCCCCATGTCGTGAGCTTTCGGGGCGACTGGCCCCAGAGGGCCGCGCCTCAGGACGTACTCGAGTCCATCAATCTGCAGCAGATATGTAAGGTTCGAGTGCCCGCTCGGAAACTGTTGGAGCGTGATACCTCGTTCAGCGCCTGCGATTCGTCCGCGCAGCCAGTCGGCAAGTGAAGGTAGATTCAGTTCTTCCCCTGGGCGAACGGGGCCAGTATCGAGATGCAATCGAGATAAGCCTTTCCGACAGAAAGTGTCTCCCACGAGACGTCAACTCAACCAGAATGTGCGGCATTCCAAACGCGCACCCGCTCGAGACTGGCTACGAATGGTTTCAAAGCTCCATAGAGGACTACCGCAGCGACCGCACACGCGACAGATGTCACGATCACCAGCGAGTATCGCACGGCGTCGTCGCTTCGAAATGCGTATTGCGTTAATGCTCCCACAGCGGTAGGTCCGATTCCGAGCCCGATGAGGTTGATGGAAAACAAATACACAGCCGAGGCCTGTCCACGCATGGTGGCCGGCATCATCTGCTGAATCGCGGCGGGGGCGATGCCGAACGGAGCAGCCGCCAGTGCGCATCCGGGAACCAGCCAAATCGTAGCCCAAGTCGCAGAGGGCGCCAGGTACAAAAGACAGTTGACGGGCAGCCAGACTAATCCGATCAGCACACCTACGAACAAGGTCGCGTTGCCTCGGCCGCGTTTGCGCAAGTAATCAGCGAACCGTCCAGCACTGACGATTCCAATGCAGCCAAAGACCGCGACGCAGGAACCGTAAATTACGCCGGTGGTTCCAATGGTCCAGTGAAAGTGTCGCCGAAAGAATTCCGGCACCCAAGCGGCGCTGGCGTATGAAGAGAGCGCGAGTAGTCCAAACCCAATATTGTGGTGCAGGAACGTCCGCCGGTTTTCGAAGATGTATGAGAATACCTTCCTCATCGGAACGGTCGACCGTCGGCTCGCTCCGCGGTGTACGGCACGTTCGTTCAATGTGAAGAGTAGCGGCGCTACTGCAATGCCGGGAAGGCCAACCAGGAGAAAGATGATCTGCCAGGGATGCACGGCTCCGAGCAGGGGAATCGTCCACATGGCCTGAGTCGATGCGTAGGCAACAACCAGTCCGCCCAGCAAGTAAGCCATGCCAGAGCCAACGTAGATGCCCATCGAGTAGACGCTAAGGGCTGTAGCCAGCCGCTCGCGAGGAAAATAATCGGTGATCAGCGAATAGGCAGCCGGGGAAAGCGCAGCTTCTCCCACGCCGACGCCCATGCGCAGCAAAAGCATTGTCTCGAACGTTTGCGCCAGTCCGCAACTGGCTGTGAACCCGCTCCACAGTACCAGGCCGGCCGCGATGATCAGCCTGCGGCTGTAAATGTCGGCCAGCCTGCCGAGAGGGATTCCGAAGAATGTATAAAACAGCGCGAAGCTGAATCCGATCAGCAAACTCATCTTAGCGTCGCCGATGTGTAAGTCGCGACGAAGCGGCCCGACCAGCAGACTGAAGATCTGGCGGTCGATGAACGAAAATGCGTACAGAAGTGTTAGGACTCCGGCGACGTACCACGCGTACCTCAATGAATGCGCGGTAGAGTCAGCCGTGGTCTGAGCAGCGGCGGTTGTGGCTTCGGTTGGCGTGTTAGCGGGCATCTTTTTGTAATTTCGTTTGCTTCAGATGATTGACGGGATCAGCAGTTCCGTCTGTCCGGGGTTAGAGCAAGCCGCTGCTCCAAACAGCAGTCTGGAAGTAACCTCACAGTGATCGAGCCGCTTGTTCGCCTTTTCGCTCTTTTTCATCTCTGATTCCTCCATCAGAAGCAGGATTCGGCAAGTTAATGAACCGCTTCGAACAGACCGGCAGCACCTTGCCCGCCGCCGATGCACATGGTCACGATGCCGTAGCGCGCCTTCCGGCGCGCCATTTCATTGGCGAGCGTTCCGACCATGCGCGAACCGGTCATGCCAAACGGATGACCGATGGAGATGGACCCGCCATTAACATTCAACTTTCCCGGATTTATTCCCAGCCGGTCGCGGCAGTAGATCACCTGCACCGCAAAAGCCTCGTTCAGTTCCCAGAGGTCGATATCATCCATCTCCAGGCCGGCGCGCTTGAGCAGCTTGGGCACCGCGAAGACGGGACCGATACCCATTTCGTCCGGATCACAACCCGCAACTTGAAATCCGCGAAACACCAGCTTGTACGGCACACCCAGCTGATCAGCGCGCTGGCGGGACATCAACAGAGTGGCCGAAGCGCCGTCGGAAAGTTGCGAGGAGTTGCCGGCCGTCACGGTGCCCTCGCCGCTGTGCGGATCAAAGTGAGGCTTCAGCGCCAGCAGGCCTTCGAGCGTGGTGTCGGGCCGATTGCACTCGTCGTGGTCGCAGCAGACCTCCCGCGTTCCAACCTTCTCGCCAGTTTTCTTATCGAGGAGCGCCATCGTGACCTTCATGAGCGCGATCTCGCCCTCGAAAAAACCTTCTCGCTGAGCACGAGCAGTGCATTGCTGGCTCAGCAGTGCGTACTCGTCCTGCACCTCCCGGCTCACCTTGTAGCGCTTGGCGACGATTTCCGCGGTGTTACCCATGCCCATATACAATCCGGGCAATCGTTTCTGCAGTTCCGGGTGAGGATTGCCGGCTGCCGGCGTCATGCTGATACTCTCGACGCCGCCGCCAATCGCCGCCTCCACGCCCTCGCTGATGATCTGGTGCGAGGCCACAGCAATCGCCTGCAATCCCGACGAGCAAAACCGGTTTATGGTCGTGCCCGCGACCGAAGTGGGAAGCCCGGCCAGCATGGCGGAAGTGCGGGCAATGTTGTGACCCTGCGGACCCTGTGGTTGTGCACATCCCAACACAACGTCGTCTATTTCGGCCGCGTCAAGCTGCGGCACCTTGCGCAGGACGTCCCTGATGCAATGTGCTGCCAGATCTTCGGGGCGGGTCATGTTGAACGAACCGCGGAACGATTTCGCCAGCCCGGTCCGTGAGCTGGCAACCACTACCGCTTCTCGCATATCTTCTCCCGCGCAGACAATCAAACACCACGAGCAAAAATCCGCACCGCGTATCGTATCCGTGGCGATCGGGTTACTAAGCTCCCGGTCGCGCTCTTAATTCTTACGCCATCACGGTCTGTTCCCGGTTCAGCTCGGCGAAGGTCTTGCCTTCCTCGGCCAGACGCTTCAACACAGGGGCAGGTTCCCAGAGTTCGCCATGCTGTTGATGAAATTCTGAGATGCGGCGGTAGACCTTATCCAGTCCCACGGTATCCGCATACCACATCGGACCGCCGCGATAGGCCGGGAATCCGTAGCCGTTTAGATAAATGATGTCGATGTCGGCGGCGCGCCATACGATGCCTTCCTCAAGAATGCGGGCACCCTCATTCACCAGGGCATAGATACAGCGGTCTACGATCTCTTCGGATGACAGCTTGCGTTGCGGGATGCCGGCTTCGCGGGCCCACCTGCGCACCATCTCGTTGACTTCAGGATCGAGAATTGGACGCCGATTCTCGTCGTACTTGTACCAGCCCGCACCGGTTTTCTGGCCGTAGCGCCCAAGTTCGCAGAGGCGGTCCTCCGCGAACGGCTGACGCAGTCCTGGCTTTTCTAGGTGCCGGTACTCTTTACGGATACGCCAGCCCACGTCGAGGCCTGCCAGATCGCCAGTAGCCATGGGCCCCATCGCCATGCCGAAGTCGAACAGCGCCTTGTCCACGGATTCGATACTGGCACCTTCCTCCACCAGGAACTGCGCTTCTCGGCGATAGGGGCCGAACATGCGGTTTCCCACAAAGCCCCGGCAGTTGCCGACGAGCACCCCGACTTTCCCCAGTTTCTTAGAGAGTTGCATGCAGGTCGCGATCACTTCTTTGCTGCTCGCCTTGCCGCGCACGATCTCGAGCAGGCGCATAATATTCGCCGGGCTGAAAAAATGCGTGCCAATGACGGCAACGGGCCGCGAAGTGGCTGAGGCTATCTCGTCTATGTCGAGCGTTGACGTGTTACTCGCCAGGATTGCGCCGGGCCGGCACACGCGATCCAACTGGCCGAAGACCTCTTTCTTGAGCGCCATGCCCTCGAACACGGCTTCGACGACCATATCGACCTTTCCGAAATCGTCGTAGCTGAGCGTCGGCTTGATGAGTTGCAGGCGTTCATCCACGAATCGCTGCGTAAGCCGGCCGCGTTTAACCGAACTCTGATAGTTTTTCTGGATGGTGGCCAGTCCGTGATGAAGAGCCGGCTCGTCAGCCTCTTTGAGCAACACGGGAAACCCGGCATTGGCAAAGACCATCGCGATTCCGCCGCCCATGGTTCCGGCGCCGACCACTGCAACCGAGTTCACTGGGAGAAGCGCGGTCTCTTTTGGTATGTCTGGGATCTTGGCAACTTCGCGCTCGCCGAAAAACGCATAAATGAGGGCCTTGGATTGATCGGAAAAAAGGCAGTCGTCGAACAGTTTCCGTTCCAGCTGGCATCCTTCTTCAAAAGACAGTCTCGTGGCAGCTTCCACCGCATCGATGGCCGCTAGCGGCGACATCATGCCACGCTGTTTGGTGTGAGCCTTTTCGCGCGCGGCAGCGAAGACTGATGCGTTCTGCTCGGGATTGCCGAGTTTGTTGTTGCGCTCACGGGTTTTGAGCGTCGGCTTTCCGGCGATTTCGCGCGAGAAATCTAACGCACCCGCCAACAGATCGTCTTCGATCAGACGATCCACTAGTCCGAGTTTTAGCGCCTCCTGCGCGCTAATCGGATTGCCTTCTGCGCACATCTCGACGGCCTTGGCGACGCCCACCAGCCGAGGCAGCCGCTGGGTGCCACCTGCGCCGGGAATAATGCCTAGCTTCACTTCGGGCTGACCTAGCTGTGCATTCGGAACCGCCACACGATGGTGGCCGGCCATCGCCAGTTCCAGCCCGCCACCAAAGGCAGAGCCATGGATGGCCACCACCACTGGTTTTCGCACATCTTCTATCTGAAGCAGGAGCGGAAGCAGGCCTGCGCCTCGCTGCGTCTTGCCGGATGTGATCTTGCCGAATTCTTTTATGTCCGCGCCGGCGATGAACGTGCGGCCGCCACCAATCAGCACCACGGCTTTTGTGCCATCGTCCTTGCCGGCCTGCTCAATGGCCTGGACAATCCCTTGTGCGACTGCGGGGCTTAACGCATTCACCGGAGGATTATTGATGGTGATGATCGCGACATCTTTATCTTTGGTAAGTTGAACTAGATCGTCCATGGCACTGAACTCTCTCTCCAGCATCTTCAAAGGTTCACTTGCGCGCCGTAAATTCGTGCGCGTTGTGTTCCTGTTCGCTCCAATATTTTTTGCGCAATCCTTTTTTCAGAATCTTCCCGGTAGCAGTCTTGGGCAAGCTCTCCAGGAACTCGATCGACCGCGGGCATTTGAAGTGCGCAATCCGAGAGCGGCAGAATTCGAGCAGTTCCGCTTCCGTTGGGTTTGATCCGGGTTTCGCTACAACCAGCCCCTTGGGCACTTCGCCCCATTTTTCGTCTGGGACTGGAATAACGGCAGCCTCGTAAACCGCGGGATGCGCCAGGAGCGCCTTCTCCACTTCGAGCGATGAAATGTTTTCACCGCCGCTGACAATAATGTCTTTCTTGCGATCAGCGATGAGGATGCGTCCATCCTCGCTGATGGTGGCCATGTCTCCGGTATGAAACCAGCCACCGCGCATCGCTTCCGCAGTGGCCGCCGGCTGTTGCCAGTAGCCCCGCATCACACCATCGGAACGAGCGACAATCTCCCCCATGGTTTTTCCGTCGCGGGCAACATCGTTGTCCTCGAAGTCCACGACCCGAAGCTCCACGCCCGGAATCGCGTACCCGGTCATCGCCCGTGCCACGTAAAGCTCTCCACCATCGAATTGTTCTCCCGGCTTCAGTTTGGCGGTGGAGAGAACTGGCGCAGTTTCCGTGAGGCCGTATCCGGCAAAACACGCGCAGCCAAGCTTTTCCTCGGTCTCGCGCACCAAGGTTGGAGAAGAAGCCGCTCCTCCGATCGAAATCCACTCCAGACTGCTCAAGTCGTATTTTTGCCGGTCTGGCGAATTTACCAATGCCGTTGCCATGATCGGCACAAGGCTCAGCGAGTCGACGCGCTCGCGCTGGATCAACTGGAAGACTTCCGCGCAAGTAAAGCGCTGAAGCATGACATGTTTCCCTCCCACGAAAGTGACGGAATGGGCAGTACCCCAACCGTTGGCATGAAACAGTGGAATTGTATGCAGATTTACGCTGTCCCGCTTGGTCATGAACGTCACAATAACCGAGAGAGCGTGGAGATAAACATTTCGGTGGGTCAGCATCACTCCCTTGGGATCGGCGCTGGTGCCGCTGGTATAGAACAGTTCAGCCAAGGAGTTTTCGTCGAAGTCCATCACATCCGCCCGGTAAGGCGTCGCCGCCGCCAGAATGCCTTCATAATTTCTTGGCGAGAGCCAGGTTCCCTGCGGTTCAGCGTCAAGCACGAAGAAAGTCTGCACCGTTGAAACGCTCTGCCGAAAAGAATCCACGACCTCAGCGAACTCTTTTTCCAGGAAGAGCACTTTGACCCCGGCGTCGTTCAGAATGTAGGCCAGTTCCCGAGGCGCGAGCCGGAAGTTCAACGGGAGCAACACCGCGCCGGCTTCCAATACGCCGTAATACGCTTCGAGAAGCCGATGGCAATTCAGGCTGAGAAATGCAACCCGGTCGCCCGCTTTCACCCCCGCTTCTCGCAGAGCACCGGCGAGACGGCTGGCACGTTCACCGAACTGGGCGTAAGTGAAACGACGGTCTCTACAAACCACGGCGGTCTTGCCGGGGAACTGCTGTTCGGCATAACGCAGGAATCGTACGGGGGTAAGCGGAATATTCATGGCCTTATTTCGCCGCTACCAGGCTGACTGACCTCCATCCACCACCAGCACGTGACCGGTGACATAGTTCGAGGCGGCAGAAGCGAGAAACACAGCAGCTCCTTTCAAGTCATGTTCATTGCCAAAACGCCGCAACGGAATGTGAGAGAGAAAAAGTTCCTCATGGTGTTCCAGAACGCGGTTCGACATGTGTGTGGGAAACCAGCCAGGGGCAATTGCATTTACCTGAATGTTGTGGCTTGCCCATTTGCAGGCCAAGTCTTTGGTAAAACTGATGACTCCACCCTTGCTGGCGTGATAGCCAATGGCTGGAAGTTCCGCCGGAGCCCCACCCAGTCCAGCCACTGACGCAATATTAATGATTTTTCCCGCACTGTTCTTGCACGCGCGGTTCTCGCCCCTGCCTTGTCGGATCATGACTTTGCCGACCGCCTGGGCGCACAGAAAAGTTCCGGTCAGGTTCGTCTCGATGACTTTGTTCCAATCCTCGAGCCGCATCTCCTCGACGGGAGCGCCCCAGGATATTCCGGCGTTATTGATGAGTACATCGATTCGGCCGAACTGGGAGAGGGTCGCTTCCACCATTTCCTGAACACTGTCCGGGTTCTTGACATCGCAACCAAGGGCAATGGCTTTGACGCCGAGTTGCTGCAATTCTTCGGCGGCCTGATGGCAGCGTTCCTTCTTGCGAGCGCACAACACCAGGTCGGCGCCCATTTCCGCCAGACCGGCCGCCATTTGGCGGCCCAGTCCGATTGACCCTCCGGTGACGATTGCAACGCGTCCGGTTAGATCGAAAAGCTGCTTCACATTCACCGTGGAATCCCGCGTGGTGCTGGCGGCCTCCTTTAACATGAAACCTTCTCCTTCTCCGACCCGGCATCGCTTCCCGCACTCCCGGCCCGCTCGTTAAGAAATTGCAGAATAGCGTGGTGTGAAACTTCCGTCTGGTCAGTTAAGAAGAGATGGCTGGCATGCGGAATAATCACGAGCTTCGCACCTGGAATGCGTTCTGCGATTAATTTGGCATTGCCCGGCGGCACCAGCCGGTCGGACTCGCCGTGGATCACCAGCGTGGGAGCGGCGATTTGGCCGAGGCGGCTGTACGCCTCCCAGCCGAGGATTCCCTGCAACTGCGCGGCGTATCCCGCAGGGCTTGGAAACCATGGCCTGCGGACCGCAATGTCTTCATCAATCCGTTCCCGCGGAGTCGCCGGATCGTAGATAAACGGCACGGAGGCTTCGGCAGCTTGCTCCGGGCTCATCTTCTCCCGCCTCATCAGCATCTGGATTGCTTCCTGTTCGGCGCGCACCGCGGTCGGCCCGCCCGCCGCGGTGCAGCCCAGTATCAGCGACCGCACTCGCGCCGGATACTGCAGTGCGAGCTCTTGCGCGATCATGCCGCCCATAGAGACGCCGAATACATGCGCACTCTCGATGCCGGCGGCATCCAGGACCGCTGCAGCATCGGACGCCATCAGCGCGATGGGATATGGTGCCGGTGGCACATCGCTCTGCCCTATGCCACGGTTGTCGAGGGCCAGTGTCCGGTACCGCGACGCCAAAAGGGGCCGCGTCCGATACCACATTTGGGATGGGTAAGCCAGTCCGATGATGAGCAGAACCGGCTCCCCCTGGCCCTGTTCGTCCCAATAAATCTTGGCTTTCTGATTCTCCACGAACGCCATCCGGCCTCCCAGTCAGAACGTCAACCGAATGCCGAGTTGGATCTGGCGTTTCGGAAAAGCGGAAGTAAAGCCCAGCGGCGTGCTAGGCGTGGCCGCTTGTCCATCCACAATGGTGCCCGGCCGAATCCCGCTTACATTGAAGGTCGTGAACCCCGGCGTAAGGCCGAATAGAGGGCTTACTTCGTTGTTTACGCTAGCAAAATTTGTTCGATTCGCGAGGTTGAATCCTTCCGCCGTAAACAACAGGTTCGCTCTTTCGCTCAAGTTATGGTGCCAGCTTAACCGCGCGTCGAAGTCGATGTAATCGGGGCCCAGACCGGTGTCGCGCGAGGCTCCGATGGGACGCTCATTGGTGGTGTGATTGTCGCCGTTCACCTCGCCTCCGGCCAGCAGATTGAAGGGATGCCCGCTGTGGTAGGAGAAAATCGGAGCCAGTTGGAAACCCGACAAGATGCTCTGCTTCGAGGGGCTATCGAACACTCCGGCGATCACCACTTTGTGCCGCTCATCGAACTCAGAGAGAGCACGATCCAAGTTAAGATTCGTCGGATCCTGCGGCCCGTAGTCGGAGTTGTAATCCGTGGATGTGTCAAAAGCTTTACTGTAGGTGTAATTTCCGAAAAGCGTGAAGTGATCGCTGAAACGCTTCTTCACTTCCAAAATACCGCCTTCGTAAAGAGCGTATGCCTCAGAACTGTATTGGTTGTTCTGTACCACCAGCGGATTCACAACGCATGGAGTGGTGGCACACGGAAACACTCCGCCTGGAAACTCCGTGCCCCCCAGCGGATCAGCCGCAGCGCTGGTATTCCAGTTGCGATAGGAAACCGTCTGCCCATTGGCCAGAGTTACCGTGCTAAACGGCGCGGGCAGCAGATTGGTATCGATGGCGACTGGCAGTCTCTGGGTATGCGAATAGATACCACTGAGAGCGATTGAAAAACCCGGTGCAATCTCATGTTCGATTCCAAACGAAGCCTGTTGCGCGATCGGGGGCCGATAGCCCGGCTGGTTCACGAAAACCACCTGCAGAGGGCCGATGGGGCCGCTATTCGTAACATTGATGCCCAGCGGCGCCACGGCTGCAGGGGTGATGCAGGCCTCGTTCCCCGGAGTCGGGGTCGTACACGCGATCAAGTTACCCGGTGCTCCGCCCGCAAAAAGCGTCTGAAAGACCGCAGGCGCGGTTTGTAACCCCGGAATACCAGTTGCTGTTATCGGATCTACATAAATAGAAATCTCCCGATTGCAAGGGCTGGCGCCGGTACCCGGGATTATCGGTATCCCAAACTGCGAAACTCCGCAGATCGAGCTTAGATTTGCGACTTGGCTGCCTGCTGAGCCACCGTTCTCAACCGCGGACTTATTGCTGTTCACCACTCCCAGACTCAGGTCGACATCGGGGATTTGAACGTCCACCGGTCCGAAGAAGATACCGTACCCACCTCGGATCACCGTCTTGTGATCTTTGAACGGGTCCCATGCGAAAGAAACGCGTGGAGCAAAATCTTTCTTATACGTGGTCAACGGGGTGAATTGTGTGTCGAGTGAGTAGCGGAGACCGTAGTCCAGAGTGAAGTTTGGAGTTATCTTCCAGGAATCCTGCCCGTAGAGTTCGGTCAGCGGGCGGGTGTAATACGGGTAGGTCGGATCCCCGAATCCCTGCTGGTAAACCTGAGGCAACCCCAACGAAGCCGATTGCAAAGGATTGACGGCGGCGCCTTCTGCGGTGGTTCCTCCGGGGCAGAGAGTGGCGGCGGCAGTTCCGGTGGGAGATAAGCACGGGCTCAGCGCAACTCCGGGAAGCGACCCGAACACAAAGCGTCCCGGGAAAAAGGTGTGCGATTCCGTGTGATTGCCTCGTAGCAATTCGTCGACGCCGAACTTAAAGGTGTGATGGCCACGGATCACGGTGAAATTGTCAGCAAACTCGTAGCGGCGCAGAATGGTGATGTTGGGTATGAAAATGCTCGTTCCCAAATTGTTGATAAAACCGGGAATCTGGAGTCCCACCTCTCCCGGCACATTAGGAATCACGTTAAAGCCGTAGTAATTCCACTGCACCCGGGCCTCGTTTTGCTTTGTTGGACTGAACTGGCGGAACCAGGCGGCTTGCAGAGTATTGTCATAAGTGTGGATCGAACTTCCTGCGGAATAAGCCGTCAGAGATTGCAGATCTGGCGACTCCTCCAGATCGTGTCCATACCGGTAGGTCACAGCGAGTTCATTGTTCGCATTAAAGTGGTGATCCAAGCGTCCTGACGCCAGGTATTCCCGCGTGTCGTAAGGAAAAACTCCACCCTCGGTTTCAAACTGGTTTAGCAGGAAGGCGTTCAGCGCTGGATCGACGAGGCCCGGGATGGGAGCCGCATTCGGGTTCACTGTCAAAGCATCATAGAGGATACCGGCGCAAACACTCGGCGGCACAACTACGGGAGCAGCCGGAGCCGGAGGCAATAAGCAAGTCACGCTCGGCTGTGATGAAGTCGCGAGCGCGCCAAGAATGGCGTTCTGCGCTGCCGTCGCGCGAAAAATGTTTGTGTCCGTCAACAGGGGAACTGAGTTCTGCGCGTCCTGCCGCAAGCCTTCAAACGAAATAAACAGAAACGTCTTGTCTTTCTTAATCGGGAAGCCCAGGGTTGCGCCGAATTGCTGGCGGCTCAAAGTATCCTTAATTGGCGAACCGAAAGTATCGGGGTTGGCGGGATTGAAGGTCTGGCCAGGTTGCAATGCCTGGCTGAACGAAAATGGATTCGCGGCGTCCATGGCATCGTTGCGGAAGAAACCATAGAGCGTCCCATGCATATTGTCGGTGCCTGACTTGGTCACGATATTGACGGAAGCGCCAGTGGCTGCTCCCAAGTCCGCGTTGTAGTTGCTGCGATTGATCTGGAATTCCTGTACATCGTCCTGGCTTACCGTCAGCCGCACCCCGCCGCTATCGCCTGAGGTCTCGCCACCGTCGACGGTTATGCTGTTTCCACGGCCATTGCTGCCGTAGAACGACAATCCGCTTTGTGGAGTTTGCTTGACTCTGAAATCTTGGTCGCCTGCCAGACGGCTGGAATCGGAAACTCCTGGCGCGAGCAATGTAAACGTAAGATAGTCGCGCCGGTCGATGGGCAGGTCGGCGATGTACTGTTGTGAGATCCTATCCGCCTGGCTCCCGCGTTCAGTTTCCACTACGGGCGGCTGGTCCGTCACCTCGACAACCGTCGCCACCTGCGAGGGTTTCATCTTGAAGTCGGAGGTGACTGTCTGCCCGACCGCAACCGGGATGCCGCGTCGAATCTCAGTGGCAAATCCCGCCATTTGCGCGCTGACGTCGTAAGTTGCGGGTGACAGACCTACGACTCGGAACTGACCGGTGTCATTCGTCGTCGCCGTGCGCTCCAAACCGGTCTGGGTGTCGACCACCTTGATCTTAGTTTTCGGCATGACTCCGCCGGAAGCATCGCTTACAGTTCCGGTGATCTCTCCCGAGGAGCCGACGCCCTGCGCCTGCACCACGCCGGCTGCCAATAGCAAGCAAACAAACGTACATGCGAGTGACTTCATAGGATTCTCCTTACGGAAGTATCTGCACATCGCCGCATTGGTCCGGCGTATTCCCCACCGCTGAGCAACTCCCCAAAAGCACGCCCAGTGCGGCGACAACCCTAAAAGCCGTCATTGTGATCCAGCTGCCCATTTCGTCCTCGATCAAGAATTCAAATCGTGTCCAACGAAATCGCAGATTGTGAGAGTTAGTATCACATAAGAGTCACTAACGTCAAGAAGTGAAACGTTGATATTCTCGAGGCGGTATGGCGCGCATGTTATCGCGCGCCCCAATAATTCAATGGCGGCAAGGCGATAGTCGTTCGGAAAATGGCGACGATGCGCAGGACGAAACTCCGACCTCGTCGGATTCCCGCGGCCAGCCCCTTAGGGAGTCAGGACGATTCGGCCGGAGACTTCGCCTCTGCGCAACAGATCCAGCACCTCGTTGGCCTGAGCAAGCGGGCGAGCAACCACCTGGCACCTCACCTGCCCTGCCGCAGCCATGGCGAGTACTTCCCGCAAGTCTTGCCGAGTACCGACCGTTGACGCATGGATCCGGACTTCTCGCGCTGCCATGAGAATCGGTGGGAAACAGATGTTTTCGGCAGGCAAGCCCACGACGAGCAGAGTACCGGCGGGCCGGAGGCAGGAAAAAGCTGTGTCATAAGCTGCCTTCGCCGCGGACGTGACAAGTGAGACATGGACTCCACCCTTGCGGCGCAGCTGCTTGACCACATCAATCGTGGCAGCATTGAGTGTGTCGGAGGCGCCAAAGGATTGGCGAGTTCAAGCTTCTCCGGCGAAATGTCGATCGCGGTCACCTCCGCGCCAAAGGCACGTCCGAACTGCACTGCGAGGTGTCCCAGGCCACCTATGCCGAAAACAGCCAGGCGCTGACCGGGCACAATCCCAGCGCCCTTCAGGGCGCGATAAACTGTGAGTCCAGCACAAAACAGCGGGGCGGCTTCGAGCGCAGAAAGACCATCTGGAATTTTCAGCGCGTGAGTTGCCGGCGCCTTCACAAATTCGGCGTAGCCACCGTTAACGGTGACACCTGTGATCTTCTGCCGGCTGCACAGGTTTTCGTTTCCTTCGCGGCAAAATTCGCACTCGCCGCAACTCCAGTGAATCCAGGGCACGCCGACGCGATCGCCGATTTGCAAATCGTGCACTGCCGGGCCTCTCTCTACTACGTGACCGGCAATTTCGTGGCCGAGAATCAGGGGTCTCTTCACGATTCCCGCGAGCTGTGTCCAATCTCCATCAGCCACGTGCAAGTCGGAATGGCAGGCACCGCAGGCTTCCACCTGGATCAAAACTTCATGTGCTTCGGGATGAGGGCGTTCCACTTCCTCGATCGAGAGCGGCTTCTTGAAACCGTGCAGGATAGCTGCTTTCATTTACCTTTAGCCTTGCAAGAACGGGGAGAGCAGACTGGTCCAGGAACCAATCACGGCTTAACACCACGCAGGAAAAACTCAACGGCGCTGTCCACGCGCTCAGTGAGTTTGTGGGGTCCTGTCAGGTCGACGGTCCACTGGCGGACCACGGTGTGGTAGAGGGCCTCCATGAATTCCGCGAGATGCACCACGGGGAACACGCTTGTGATTTCGCCGCGTTCCTGACCCTGCGCCAAGATTTCCCGCAGCCGGCTCACCGCAACTCCCTCGACTCCGCGCACCTCCGGAGAACGAACCGGATCCATCGCGCCCGACAGCACCACCGCTTTCCATAGCGGCCGGTCGGCTTCCGCTTCGAGCGCCATCGCGTGATACAGGCGATGCAAGCGCTCAGCGGTATCAGCCTTGGTGGAAAGTTCTGATTTGAGGCGCTCCGCTATGCACTCGAAGCCACGCTTACCCACATCCCGTAAAACAGCGTCCTTGCTCGGGAAATAACGGAAGAAAGTCGGCTGGCTGATTTCGAGAATTTTGACGATGTCATCGATGCGAGTTTTCTCGTAGCCCTGTTTGCGAAACAATCGGATGGCTGTCTCGATAATTTGCTGACGAAGTCGCGCCTTTTTGCGTTCCCGAAGCCCTGGGATCTCGTGGATCTGCGCTGGCGCATCTCGCTTCACCGAGTTCCTGTGATTCCGACTTCTTCGCGGGGCGGCGACTTCAACACGAGCCATAGTCGTATATCCTCCTTATCCAGGTTACAGGACGTGCTGCCGGTTCGGTGCTCAAGACACCGGATCGATTCTAACAATGGAGCGATCGGCTGTTCTCGCAAATCGCGATCCAGTGGCCAGTTCGGCGCCGCCGGTGTCTAGTGTTTGTGTTCCATGTTGACGTTAGTTACTCATATCTGATATAGACTAACATAATTTGAGAACGCGATTTTCTCGAACACGACGGACGGGGTGAATCGGCTGGTTTGCGAGCTGTGACTTCGCAACATCGGAATATCAGCATTGCGGTCACAGATTTGCGCGTGTGGCGTCGCAATCGTTCGACTCGGGGGAAGATGATGACAACTGCGGCGGCAACTCCTCTTCAAGTCAAAGGTGGCGCGTTCCTCATTGAGGATCGCTCGCCCAACGAAATTTTCACGGCCGAAGATCTGAACGAAGAACACCTTGCAATAGCCAGCACGGTCGACCAATTCTGGACGAATGAGGTGGAACCTCATCTTGAGGCGATCCGCCAGCAGACTCCGGGGGTCGCACTAACCGTGCTTCGCAAAGCGGCCGAACTGGGACTCGCCGCAATACCGATCCCCGAGAAATTCGGCGGCATGGAAATGGACCTGCCGTCTGTAATGATCGCGGGTGAGCATCTGGCCCGGGACGCTTCTTACGGGTCCTGGCACTCCTCCCATACCGGGATCGGTACGCTGCCCGTTCTTTTCTTTGGCAACGAAGAACAGAAGTGGAGGTATCTTCCCAAGCTGGCGAAGGTTGAGCTGTTGGCCGCTTACGCGCTAACCGAACCGCTGGCCGGCTCCGATGCTCTCGCCGTGCGTACCCGGGCGGATCTCAGCGCAGACGGCAAATACTACGTCCTCAACGGACAGAAGATGTGGATCACCAACGGAGGAGCGGCAGACCTCTTTACCGTATTCGCTAAAGTAGGCGGCGAGAAGTTCACGGCGTTCCTGGTGGAGCGCAGCTTTCCTGGCGTGACCAGCGGCGCCGAAGAACACAAGATGGGCATCAAGGGCAGCTCGACCACGGCGGTGTATTTTGACAACGTCCAGGTTCCGGTCGAAAACGTGCTTGGCGAAATTGGGCGCGGGCACATCATCGCGTTTAATATCCTGAACATCGGCCGGTTGAAACTCGGCCCTGGTGCCGTGGGTGGAGCAAAAAACGTGCTTGCCATCTCCTTGAAATACGCCAAAGAACGCAAAGCATTTGGATCGGCGATCGCCGAGTTCGGCGCCATCCAGCATAAGCTGGCGGAGATGGCGATTCGCACGTTCGCGGTGGAATCCATGATGTGGCGTGTGGTGGGACTCATCGAGAGCCAATTGGCGCAGTCCGCTCACGACAAGCACGCGGATTCACAGACCGAGCTCAAAGCCGTTGAAGAGTACGCCGCGGAGTGCTCGATGATTAAGGTGTATGCCTCCGAGATGCTGGATTACGTTGTCGATGAAGGCGTGCAAATCCACGGTGGTTATGGCTACCATCAAGATTATGCGGTGGAACGGGCTTACCGTGATTCGCGAATCAACCGGATCTTCGAAGGTACCAACGAAATCAACCGGCTCCTCATAACGGGAATGCTGCTGAAACGTGCCGCCCGTGGGCAATTGGGGCTTATCCCCGCTGTTCAGGCCGTAGTCGGCGGGCCTGGCAATGGGGCAACGGCCTCTGCGAGCACCGACAAAGATGAAGACGCGCGGCTTGTACAGAGCGCGAAGAAGGTTGCGCTGTTCATGATCGGGATTGCCTATCAAAAATACGGGGCCGAGTTGGAAAAACAGCAGGAGATCGTGATGAACATTTCCGACATCGTCATGGAAGTTTTCGCGATGGAGTCGAGCTTGCTTCGAAGTCGCAAGCTTGCAGCCTCGGGCAAAGGGACCAATGCCGCCAACATGTGCGCCGTGTTTTTGCGCGAGGCCATGGATCGAGTAGAAGTCTCGGCGCGAAATGTCATCGGCGCCTGCTCGGCTGGCCACGCCCTGCGGGAGAATATGGCGACTCTACGAGGCTTTGCCAACTACGATCCGCTCGATGGGGTTGCACTGCGGCGCAATATTGCCGGCCGACTTCTGGCCGCCGCGCGCTACACAGTCTGACATTAACTCGTCCTCCGCTATGGCTGCTGCTACCCCTGTAAACCGCCAATGGCGGCTCAAATCGCGGCCCACGGGCTGATTAAAGCTGACGACTTCGAGCTTGTGTCCCAACCCATGCCGGTGCCTGTGGAGGCCCAGCTGCTGATTCGCAGCGTATATCTCTCGCTCGATCCAGCGATGCGGGGGTGGCTGATTGACCGTCCGTCCTACGTTCCGCCCGTGCAGATTGGCGAAATCATGCGCGGGTTGGCTATCGGAATAGTGGAGAAATCAAATCATCCAAAATTTGCCGCCGGTGACCGAGTCCAAGGGATGTTCGGCTGGCAAGAATATCTGCTTTCCAATGGTGAAGCTGTGACGAAATTGCCGGAGAGCGGACTTCCATTTTCGGCTTACCTTGGACTGTTTGGACTGGCTGGGTTAACCGCCTACGGTGGACTTTTGGAAGTGGGACAGCCCAAGGGCGGCGAAACTCTCCTGATCTCCGGCGCCGCAGGTTCGGTCGGATCACTCGTCGGCCAGATCGGCAAGATCAAGGGACTTCGTGTAGTCGGCATCGCCGGGACCGACGAGAAGTGCAATTGGCTACGAGAGGAACTCGCTTTCGACGCCGCCGTGAACTACAAAGACGACAACTACAAGAAACAGCTGAAGGCTGCGTGTGCGAACGGAGTGGATATTTATTTCGAGAACGTCGGTGGAGAAATCTTGGAAAGCGCGCTCTACCTCATGAACACCTTTGGTCGCGTGGTGCTTTGCGGCCTGATCTCGCAGTACAACGCCACGGCACCCGTTCCGGGACCCTCCAACTTTGCGCTGGTGATCAGCAAGCGCCTCAAGATCCAAGGTTTCCTCGCCACTGATTACTCTTCGAAAGTAAAGGAAATGGTGAGTAACTTCGCGCAGTGGCACAGCTCAGGCCAGCTAAAGTATCGGGTAGATATCGTCCGCGGTCTCGAGTCCGCACCAGCGGCGATCAACAAATTATTCGATGGTTCCAATAATGGCAAACTGATGGTTCAACTCTCAGACCCTCCCGCCGCTCCTTAGCGCTCAGGGTTTGGGATGAGCCTTTTCTCCGCTCTCGTCAGTCATAGGCTACCAGGATTGCCTTCGAACGCAGCTTGCCAAAGGCTGCGCTCTACGAACCAACCGAGAAGTTAAGTCCTTGAATCTGCGCTGTCCCTACCAGAAACTCGGTCCGCCTTGATCCCTTGGAACTTACGGGCTCTGCCGTGTAACCTGCCGAAGCGATGATGCGTATCCTCTTTTCGTTGTTGTGGTCTCTCCGAAGTTCCTTCCGAGTGCGCGCTGACCTCCAAGCTGAGATTCTCGCCCTGCGTCATCAGCTACTAGTCCTACAACGCAGAAACCGAAACCATCGGCGCGAACCCACGGCGGAGTGGACGGCACAGCAGCTCATGGCAGCGTTTCCCTGGGACAGCGCGCCTCGCTATCTGCTGCGCGACCGCGATGGAAACTACGGCGAGGCGTTTCGCCAGGCAGCCGACTGGATGGGTATTCGCGAGGTATTGACGGCTCCCCCATTCACCTTGGCAGAACGCCTACGTGGAACGATTTATTGGCTCCATCCTGCGTGAGTTTCTCGACCACGTAATTGTCATCAGCGAAGCTGGCCTGCGACGGGTTCTAAAGACCTATTTCGACTACTACGACCGATCACGAACCCACTTGGCGCTGGGCAAAGATGCTCCCGCCCAATAGGGTCATTCAGCCGCCAGCATTAGGCGAGGTGATCGAAATCCCACAAGTTGGAGGGCTGCATCATCGCTACGAACGGCGCGCCGCCTAGAGATCCGTCCGAGGTTGAACACGGATACTCTAGCTCGGGCAGAGCTTTGCCTCCTGCACTTCCGCTGAACGACAGTTTGACTCAGACCCATGAACATTCAGTGCATGTAATGCTGCGCGGCTAGGCGCGTTGCCCTTTTTTTCGACACGGGAGACCGGATGGAGTTCTTGGCATGCACACCTCGGCGAAGGACGCGAGGCCAAGTCTGGTTGTGGGATTGCGGCCCTTTGCCACACGGGCAGGCTTTTCTCTAGATCAGCGCGAGCTGCACCCAGGTCGCCCCGCGCAAAGTGGGCCAGCGCCCGGCCAATCTGGGCGTGACCGAAAAGACGACGTAATCGCGGAGCCGACGATTCGGAGCGGGTAGAAAATGCAAGCACTTCGTTGCGAATATGCCGCCGGACTACTGTCGACCTTGATCCGTCGCAAGATCAACGAGAAGTATGTCCGAATCTTCGGTTAAGCGGTCGAATACAATTCGGCTGCCATCCGGTGTGATATCAAAGGTCCGCATTACCGCCGAACTGCTCAATCGAGTCAACCGCCGCGAGCGCATCGTGCCGAGGTCGAGCAGCCAGAAGTCCTGCTCGGCCATCGTATTTCCCAGCATGTAAACCAGGCCAGTGCCGTCGGGCAGAAATCGGGCCCGCTCACCTTCGCGCTGAACATTGATCTCCGGCAGCTTCGCCGGGGTGCCGTCCGGGTGCACTGCGAGCAGCGGCGCGAACGTAAACGCCTGGGTGCCGCTATACACAATTAAGTCTCCACGCGGCGACCACACAGGATCGAGGTACGGCCCGGTCGCAATCCGAATCGGTGAGCCGCCATCAACAGGAAGCTTGAATATGCCCAGTCCGTCGCGGTCGCTGCCCGCCACGACAATCCATTTGCCGTCAGGAGACCAGGAAGCCGTTCCTCGAACATCAACATCGCTCGAAAGAGGGCGGAGCCGTGTTCCATCCGGCACCATTACTTGCATCTGTTGCTTCCCCTCTCGCGTCACCGCAAACGCAACGCCACTCCCGTCCGCAGACACCGCGACTGGCGACTGCAGTGCGCCTTCAGAGCCCTTCCAGATCTCCAGCGCTTTTCCGCCGCGATAGCTCCACAGTCCGTCAGCCCCGTCTCGCGAAGATAAATAGAACAACGTTCCGCCCCCGAATCGCGGTGCCAGGGAGCGCGAGGTGGGCAGTTGGAAGGCCTCGACGTCCCGTTCCTCAACAAGGCGTCTGGTGATTGGAACGCTCCATAAGCTGGCCTGAGCGTTCACGACACCTGCCACAAGACGACGGCCATCCGCGGTGGCTGCTAGTGCGGTGTATTGTTCCAAACCTGAACTCACGCGATTTGTAGTTCGCGTTTTTCCATCGAACTCCCACAACCATGGGCCTGCCCCGTCTTTGTTGTGGGCTACGAACAGTACCGTCCTCTCGTCGATCAGTGTCGGGAAAGCAATATCAGTGTTGAGATGTGTGAGTTGTTCTGGTTTTCCCCCTTCCGGCGATATGCGCCATAGGTCCATCTCACGAGTGGCGGGTCGGCCTTGTACAAAGTAAATCCAGCGCCCATCCTTCGACCAGACCTGATAGTGGTTGTGTATTCCGGGATCGCTTTGCAGGATCAGGCGTGGATTGCCGCCGTAGTGATCCGCGACAAAGGTCGGGTCACCTGCTTGCCAGGTGTGATAGACAAGCCGAGCGCGATCCGGAGACCAGGCAACTTCGGCGGCTTTTTCATCTGGAAAATTGTGTGGCGCCCCACCAATCAGTGGCCACAGCATGACCCTCTTGCCTTCTGTTCCCTCGCTGCCTTTTGTTCCCCCGCTCCACACTTCTAATCCGTCTCCGGAGAATCCCACCGCCCGGAGCGGCGCACGCGCATCCCCGATTCGGCCCTGGGTAAGATTTGTCAGGTTGTTCCCGTTCGTTTGAATCAGCCAGATGTCGAACGGGCCGCTCCGATTGGAAATAAACGCAGCGAAGTTCCCATCTGGCGAAATAGCAGGGTCGCTTTTGGCTCCATTGAAGTTGGCAAGCCGTGTGAACTGAGCACTGGAAAGTGGATTTCGGACCGCTGGCCGGGGGCCATTGGCGGCAAACCACCCGCCCAATCCCGCCACCAGCAACGCCACAAAAATCCACAGCACCCAGGTGTAACGGTTCGGCGCGGACACCGTGGACGGAGTTGCTCGCGAAACGCCGGAATCGCTGTCACGTTTCAGCCGCTGCAAGTCGGTGCGAACATCCAAAGCGTGCTGATAACGCAGCTGCCGGTCTTTCTCCAGAGCTTTGTGGATGATCTCTTCGAGTCTCGCCGGAAGCTTGCGATTCAACTCTGCCGGTGATACTGGATCCCGATTCAAGATCGCGTCGTAGATGGCCGCTTCGCTTGCCCCCCGAAACGGCTGGGTTCCCGTCGCCATCTCGTACAGCACCGCCCCGAACGAAAACAGGTCCGTCCGACTGTCGAGGTCATTGGCCCGCGCCTGCTCTGGAGACATATAGGCCACCGTCCCCATCGCCGTACCCGGCTTGGTCTGCATGGGGGTGTGGGATTCCGCGAGCGTTTCCTGCTCCGGGTGGTGCGTGACTGACACTTTCGCCAGACCAAAATCCAGGATCTTGGCGTGTCCGTGTTCGGTCACGAAGATATTTGCCGGCTTGATATCGCGATGCACCACTCCTTTCCCATGCGCCGCCCCCAGCCCATCAGCAATCTCAATTGCCAGTGTCAGCAGAGTGTCAAGCTCCACGGGCCGACCCGCGATCAGCCGATTTAGCGCCGTGCCTTCCAGGTACTCCAATGCGATATACGCACGTCCATCTACTTCCCCAATGTCATACAGGGTACAGATGTTCGGGTGGTTCAGAGCCGAGACAGCCTGCGCCTCCCGCCGGAACCGGGCGAGTGCCTGCGCATCATCGCTAACATTTTCGGGAAGAAATTTCAGCGCGACAAAACGGTGCAGACGGGTGTCCTCAGCCTTGTACACCACGCCCATCCCCCCGCTGCCGAGTTTTGACACGACCCGGTAGTGCGCGATGGTCTTGCCTTCTAAGGCTCGATCATCTCTTTCCTCTGGAGCTTGCCTCGCCAGCGCCTTGGCCGCTACTTGCAAGGCAGGTGCTTCCATGAAGCTGTGAGCATCCTTCTCGAACGCCAGCAAGGACTCCACTTCGGCCCGCAGATGCCCGTCCCCAGCGCATCGCCGCTCCAGGAACTCGGACCGCTGCTCCACCGCAAGCTCTAAAGCCTCCTGCACGAGCTGCTCGACTCGGGATTGACTCTCAGGCTCCAACCCGCTTGCCTCCACTCATTTCCCGCAGCAGCCACAGTTTGGCCAGCTTCCAATCCCGCATCACCGTTTCAGGTGAAACCTTCAGCACTCCAGCCGTTTCTTCTACACTCAAGCCACCGTAAAATCGCAACTCGACAACCTGACTTCTCCTGGAGTTAACATCGGAAAGAGCCTTTAAGGCCTCGTCCAATGCGACCAGGTCGGGACCGCGCTCAGGGAATACGACCAATGCCTCGTCAAAACACACATGCCAGGCTCCTTTGCCCCGCTTCAGATATTGTTGGCCGCGGGCCCAGTCTGTAAGAATGCGACGCATCAATTGCGCACAGACGGCGAAGAAGTGGGCGCGGTCCGCCCAGCTTACTTCCTTGAAAGCGATCAGCCGAAGGTAAACCTCATTGACTAACGCTGTCGCTTGCAGAGTATGGTCGGGCTGTTGCCGGGCCATGTAACGCTGGGCCGCCCGGTGCAACTCCCGGTAGACCAGAGGCGTCAACCGATCCAACGCTTCTTCATCCCCGGCACTCCAGGCCCGCAATAATTGAGTGACCTCGTGAACTGAGGGTGACCCCATTGACCCCTCGCGTAAGCCTACAGCCCTGACTGGTCAGAAAGAGTAGCACAGCTGGATGGCCCTTTCCACAGAATGAGTTCCCCCGCGTTCACTGTCCGCCAACAATTTTTTTCTTGTGGGCATTGCAGTTTTTGTTGCCCGTTCTCGTTATAGGAGGTAGAGCGGGGAAGAGGGCAAGCGACTCTCGGACCGCCTGTAAAAGCTCGCGTATCGAGCGCCCCAGAGACACGAACTCCAGTTTGAGCCGGAAAAAGATAAGGAGAATCAAAAATGAGCAAGTTCGGAAAGTATTTTCTTCTCGTGACAGGTTTCGCGCTCCTTGCGACTTTTGCTCGCATTCCGGGGGCTGTCATCAACGTTCATGCGCACGATCGCGCCTGTAGCGTTGCCAGACTCAAAGGGACCTATGCCTGGCGCAGGTCGGGCGCGAACAAATCCATGGGTGGCCCTGTTGCCGAGATGGGCCTCGACTTCTTTAACGGAGACGGGACGCGCGGCATCACTCGCTCGACCGGAATCAGCTACCCCGAATCCTACGACTGGACCAATGTCCCGTGGCCGAACGGAAGCTACACGGTCGATCCAGATTGTACCGGCTCGCTCTTCAATGCAAATGGTACAAAAATTGAGAACATCATCGTCCTTGACGGAGGCAAGAGATTCTCCGTGATCAGCTTTGAGCCGGACAAAGTTATCACGGGAGAGGGAACAAGGCTGGAAGAGGAGAGGGACTAACCGTGCGCTGGCCAAATTGAATGCACACTTCTCCATATTAAGTGGTTGTGTGAGACGAGTGTCGGCTGTTGAATTATCTGAACAAGGCTCAAAACCCCTCAGTGAGGCGGAGAGAGGAGCGAATCCATGAGGCATAGTGGTTTCATCAGTTTGATCCCACTGATCGCGGGGCTGCTGACCGGCCTCCTGTTCGCGATCCTGGTTGTTCCACTTAACGCAGACGACTCTGATTCGCGGTATGACGTCAGCAAGGAAGTCACGCTGAGCGGCACCGTATCGAGCGTGCCCCACAAACCCGCCCCGGGAATGATTTGGGGCTCCCATCTCATAGTCGAGACTGCCTTCGGCAGGTTAGACGCCAGTCTGGGCCGATTCGGTTTGGAAGGCAAAGGCGCGCTGCCCGTCACCCCCGGCCAGCAGATTGAACTCACCGGCGTCATGAAGACGGTTTGCGACAAGGAAGTCTTCGTGGTCCGCAGCGTAAAAGCCAACGGCAAAACCTACACCATGCGCAATAAGCATGGGATCGAGGTATCGCCACTAACCCGTGAACGCGCCGCCGAGAAAGGGGTGACCCTATGAACCGCAACTTCACCAGCATTCTCGCATTGATTTTGGTTTCCCTGGTTTTCGGGTTCCTGACGGGTTGCAGCAGCAGCGGTAGTTCGAATACGGCGCCTCCGCCTCCACCTCCCACCATCGCGATCACGGCGACGAGCGGATCGGGACAAACCGCAACCGTCGGTGAGGCCTTTACCAACATGCTGGTAGCCACTATAACCTCCAACGGAACAGCGGCCAGCGGCGTAACGGTTACGTTCACGCCTGTCGCGGGGTCAGCCGGTCAGAGCTGCACCCCCTCCGCTACCACTGTTACCACCGCCTCCGATGGCACCGCATCGATCACATGCACTGCAAACTCGGCGCCCGGCGGCTATTCAGTAACAGCCGCGGCGGCGAGAGCCACAGCAACGGCCAGCTTCACCGAAAGCAACACAGCACAGAAGAAGGCTCCCATCGTGTTCGTGTTTTATGTGAACGGGCTGGAAAACAGCCCCGCTTACGGACCCGGGCCGGTTTACTACGCCGTCGCAGGCGCGGTGGGCTTTGACTCAAGCGGAAACATCCTCGGGGGCGAACAGGACTATAACGACGGAAGCGGCTTCACGTCACCCGGCGAACCCACGAACCCCGACGCAATCAACCCCGCTGGCAGTTCGATGACGGTGAATTCAACCACTGGCACCGGGACGCTCATCCTTGATGTTTCGGCCAGCAACCCTAATGTTGGGGTGAAGGGCATCGAGACCTTCGCCGTTCAGTTTATAAACGCAAGTCATGCGCTGATCACGCAGTTTGATGGATCGGCAACTTCCAGCGGAAGCTTCGACCTGCAGACGGCAACGAGTAGTGCCGGCGGTAATTTTGCCTTCACCCTCTCCGGGCTGCAAACCAACCCCATCCTCGGGGTTGCGTATGGAGGTGTGTTCTCGAACACCAGCGGCACCATCCATGGCACGTACGACGAAAATGAATCCGGGAAGGTGCTCGTGGGGAATACTCTCACCGCGACGGACAACGGCGTCGGAGCGGACGTGTACGGGCGGGGCAGCATCACCGGCTTCACGGATCCCAACTACGGCAACGCACCCATCTCGCTCGTCTACTACATCGTTGGTCCAGAAGTATTACGCATCATCGACGTGGACTACGCCGATGCTCTGGCGGGTTCAGCTTACGGCCAGGGCAGAGCCACCACCTTCGACAGCACGGTGCTGTCAAAGGACGTCTTCGGTATCCTGGACAACCCGGAGGACGCCATATTTGCCGCAGCGGGGCAACTCGTTGCCGCCCATACCGCCGTTGGAACGTTTAACGCCACATTCACGGGTGAAGGCGATGATCAAGAAGGCGGCACCGTCATGGCCACGGGCACCCCGGGCGGAGTCGCGGGCAACTACTCCTTCTCCCCCACCGTGCTCGGTTATGGCAGCATGAAGGATATCACCGGGTTGGGATCCATTCACACGCTCGGGCTGTATGCGACGGATCCAAGACTCAACCTTCTGGATCCCAACAACACCACGGCGGCCAACCTGGGAGCCGCCCTTGTCATCGATCTGGATGATTTCGCCCAGGGCACGGGAATCGTGGTTCCGCAAGGGACCATAGCGTCTGACGGATCCGACCTCAACCACAGCTACGGCTTCGGGGCGCAGGCCTACGTCGGCAACGGCAGCTGGCCCACCGGGAACGTGGGCTGGGAGTTCGACCTCGTCGGGCAAGGAACGTTTGCGTCGCTTGCTTTCAAGACCGGGACCGGCGGGCCCCCCACTCCGGTAGATATCAGTGATCCGTTCGCGTCCTTCGCGACGGGCACGCCGGGTGAGTACACTTCCGTTCCCATCACGGGGACTGCGGCCGGACCTGACGCCGCGGGGCGTTACACCTTCCGGTCGGCTACTCCATTTGCCGTCGGTCCCGTAGGGGGCGATGACGGTCCGACTAAAGACTTCACCGTGGTCATGTACGAAGCTGGTCCGGGGCTTGTGTTCTCGATCGACGAGGACGTCCTCAGCGCGTGGCTGGGCACCTTCCAGGAGGAGAGTGCCGGCTCGCTGAAGGCAATGCACGTGAAGAGAGGACCGGTAGTCAAGAGCCAAGCGAAACCGAAACGCTAACCGGTAAACCAAACGAGGATTCCCCGGCGGGGCCAAAAAGGAAATTCCGGGCTAGATAGACGAACGCAAGCAAGAAAAAGGGAGGAAGAGAGCATCATGGTTTCCAAAATGTTTCACATCGCTCGAATGATTGTTCTTGCCAGCTTTGCGCTCAGTTCCGCTGCCAACTTCCCACAAGCCGACTTATCGTTACCGATCCACGTTTCCCAATCTGGATAGCCGACAATCTGTCCGAATCGTGGATCTGCTGCGCATTAGCCAACAGACCAGAAATGATGGGAGAGAATCCTCGGCCTGATTACCGAGGCTTTGGCGCCGGCTATCGTAACTGGACAGCCAAAGGACGGCGGCTAAATGCTCACGAGTTTCCTAGAGCACTGTTGTTGTGAACACGCCATGTACGCACTTCGTCTTCAAGGCAGTCGAGCTGCCGTAACACAGATTGGACTGCTGGATCGCCTTCCTCTCGTACCTTTTTTGCGCGCGCCAGTGCCTGGTCGGCGATGCGAGTGACCTCGTGCAACAGTTTGCGAATCTCTGCTTCCAACTTTCCTCTGCTTTCCTGAACCCGATTAAGGATGTCGCTCTGCACACGAGTGCTGTTGGTTTCCAGCAGTCGTCTGAGGAATTCTCGGGCATCGCTCGTAATGATCCTCCGGAGTCCAACCAGACGAAGGACCAAGTCAGCCAGCCAGCGTAGCGGTGAGGCAGGCTGTGCAACTTCAACGAAGTCCATGAAAGTGAGTTCTGAGCGAACCCGAAATCCGTTTTCAGAATTGAGGGCGTTGGGCATTCGCCCAAGCTCGGGAACGCCTGCGGCGGCGAGTTTCTTGAGAAACTCGTTCGCCAGTTCTACGAACCGCAAGGCAATACGACCATATTCTTTCTCTGCTTCTTCCTGCTCGGGTTTTAGCCACGGCACGATATGACGTCGCGCAACTCCCTGTGCCTCATGGAATGCGTGCCGACGATACGATGGACCTAGCCCGACCGATATGGACTGAAGCGCAACCTCGAACTCTTTGCTCGCCTGCGGCACTGCACGCGCGAGAAATGCCTTGTGGCGATCGACGAACATGTCCGAAAGATGTTGTTGCTCAGCCATGAAGAGGTACGCGAGCTCTCGCATCGAACGCTCTGCATCGGCGATCGTCTGCTTCATAACCGCAATACGTCTCTCAGAGTCTTCGATCAGTCGCCGTAGAGTCCCCTTTTCTTCCATAATAATGGCGAGGAGTTGTTCGCTGATACGCTCAAGTCCGCGTTCGCAAGCTTTCTGGATCAGACTCCGGCCTGATTCTTCGACCAACTGGTTCAGTGAAGCGATGAGCTTCTCCCAGTCCCGACCAGTTCCGCGCTGTTCGATCTGTTCCGCCGCGCTGACCTCGAAGAAAGGGCCGATAGAATGTCGTTGAAGTCGTTTTTCGAGTTGCCGTTTCGCAAACCCAACCGCAGCGGCCCTCCACCACGCGTCGCTGGGCAGAAGTGAGATCGGGAATGTACTGCGGGAACGCCAGCCTGGACGAGGAAACACTCAATATGCTCTCCATATCGGCGAGCAGCTTATCGACGTAGCGACAGGTCACGCTCAAACGGCGCTCATGATTCGAATTGAGCGAATTTACCGACTCTTCGGGCATCGCGTCGCATTACCTGTAGTGTCTGAACTCCGTCTTACAGAGATCCAAGCCCGCCCTGTGTCAACAGCGGGCCATGCGTCGCCAATCATCCAGCGACTCTCCAATTCATACGAAAGTCGATGTAGAGTGGGCTGATCTTTATGTGCTGTTCCGAACGATATTTTGGGTGCTTCGCCGTCTCCACCAGCGACACAATTGCTCCTGGGTTTCCCTCGCTGAATTGCAGGATCTTGTCGAGGAACTCATTCATGTTCGATGCCGTGAGATTTGTGCGCCTGACCACCTCGCGAGCGAACTGCTCTGCCACCGACTTCTCAAAGTTTCGGATTTCGTATTTCTCGGAACGGTCCGAGTAAAGTGGCTGGAGAAAGCCGGTGTCCTCCATGTGACTTGAGCGGGCCACCGCACTCACGGGCGTCGATCCCCAGGCCATCATCTCGCGAACAGCTGCCGCGAAGGAGTGCGAAGGATGTCCGAGGTGGTCCAAGACAATCGCGTATTGCCCCTTCTTTAAGGCGTCCATCACAATTCCTTTCAGGGAGACTGCCGATTTCGTCTTGATGGCCTCCTCGTTCCGAAAGGCGCTCCGCGCGCGTGGGCTATGGAGGCGCAGCAAGCTATTCGCTAGACTGCGAAACACCAACTGTGTGGTGGCGGAATCTTCACAGTAAAGGACCGATTGGAATTCCGGCAGCAAGCTGCGCAACAGCAGGGTCTTGCCAACACCAGTGGGTCCATGAATAAGAAAGGGGCGCCTCTTCGCGAGGCGCTGCCTAATGACCTGTCTTTCGTCTTCACGGTCAAAAATAAATTCCGGCATCATGTTGATCTCACACCAATGCGCCAGGCTCGCTGGCGGCTACATATCCCTCACCCAAACTAGTGAACTACCATCACTGGACAGTGCGCGTATCTCAAAGCTCGCTCGGAGACCGAACCTAACATCATCCTGGAAATGCTGGATCGTCCTCGGCGACCCAAAACGATGAGGTCAACACCGTCCACCTCAGCCCGGTGAATGATTTGTTCTGCCGGGTGTCCCACCGCCATGTCGGTCGTCACGTGGAGGTCGCGCCCGCCGGCTTTTTCCATGAGCTTCTTGAATCCTTCTTCAAAGTGTTCCTTCGCATTGTCCAGTACGGCTTCTAACTCGACTGAAGTCGACGGTTCCGGGGGCCGTGCAACCGCAAAGATCAGTACTGTCGCATCCAGGCCAACGAGAAGGCCACATCCACTGCTTTTTCCGACTGTGGAGACCCGTCGTAGCCCACCAGCAGCTTCCGAAAATACGCGTTCTGTCGTTTTCCCGTCATGCTTCCTCCTAGTTTGCGTTTTCGCTTACAGGTTGAGGTAACGCCGACTTTTCCGTTGCCTGAGTGGCCAACAAGTGCCTCGGCATGAACCAAGCGTTGGCGATCACGGTCGGTATCACGGCGCTCCCGATCACGGTGGCGACCAAATATGAATACTGCGCTTGGGTGATGACACCGTGATTCAGCCCGAACAGTGCGGAAATAGTCCCGAACGTTAGGCCCGTCGACATCATCAGCGTGAAGTACAGTCCCTCTTCCTTCTGATAGTTAAAGGCCTTCACCGTGGGGTACAGAGGAATTACTTTCGACAGCATCTTGGCGAAGAACAACGCAGTAAATACGAGCGGTGCCGCGATTAGAGCAGGCACGGATACAAACGACCCCGCCCGAATGAAGTAAAACGGCGTGAGCAATCCGAAGGTCAGGGTGCGAAGACGCCTTATGAGACTGTGGTCCTTTCCCACGGTTCCCGCCAGGACCATGCCGATTATGTAGGCTGGCAAGACCGCTTCGCTGCCGGACCAGACCGCCAGTCCCCCCATTGCGAATAGTAGAAACAGTATGTACTTCGCCTCCAGCTCGGAGACTCGTCCTCCATACTTCTTGAAGAATCGGGGTGTGAGAAAGGGGAGAACTGCGAACACCACGACGCTCACTCCGATGAAGACCAACGTCTTCAACGTGAAAGGCGAAAAGATCAGCCCCAGCGCAATCACGGTTCCGAGATCGTTGATGAAGCAGGCGGCCAGTACCGCCTTCCCGAAATCCGTGACGTTAAAACCCAGTTCCAACATCACGGCATAGACCACTGCCACGAAAGTAGTCGAAAGCGCAACGCCCGCCAGCCAACTCGATCGTCCCGACCAATGCAAGATGTAGTGGGCGACTGCTGTGCACCCAAAGAACGGTCCGAAAAAGCCCACGAGTCCAACAACTGTGGCTTCTTTCCATTTCGTCCGGAAGATCTGGGGATCGAGTTCGGCTCCTGCCAGAAACGTAAGAACGATTGCGCCCGTGCCGGCTAGAAAGCTAATCCAACTTGTTTTCCCTCCGAGTTCAGCGTGCACGAAAAGAGCACCGATCACCAACTGGGCGACAGTGCCAACGACAATTTCACTCAGGGCAGTAGAAATCCGGAACCAGATGGCAACGAGCGTCGCGATCAAGGCGAGGCCGACCCAAACAGCGGCCAGTACCCACACATTCTCCATGGGTGCAACCTCGACCATTTCTGCGGATCATTGCCGGCACTATGACTCCGTGACAAGAACAATCCGCTTGTCAGGAGTCATCAGCTGTTCCGGCTTAAGAATTGGGACAGCGGTTGGCGGTGAACTCCTTCACCGTGGTTAACAACACTAGTACAGCAAAAGCTGCCCACCGAAGTCAACGGCATTCATCACACTCGCTCAGCCCGCGATCAGTTCCCGGTTGATTGACAACCTGAACGCTTCTGTCCACACTCGAGCGCTGCTCACCGACCTATTTCTGCTGGGTGGGTTCTGAGAAAGCAAAGCAAACCGGCGGTAGAGGCAGTCACGAGCGACGGCGATTGATGTGCCCCCCGGCTCTATGTTCTTTTCTTTTCGCTGACGTGCATCCGCTCCACGGAGCAAGAAATACGCCTCGCTACACTCGAAAGCCCCATAGCCGTCCAGGATGGGGCTGGGCCAAGGGCGGTCCAAAGTTTTGGTCTGTTCGGCTGACGATGACATAGCGCCGAACTCGGTTTCCAAGGCGCTGGGAAAAGTCAACTCGCTAGGGCCGAATCCCCGGCTTCTGATCGCATTGCATTCGCCTAATCCACTATTGGAAACCGGACTACGAATGTGCCTTCCGGAGAAAAGCCAGAATACTGACCGTATTTGATGCCGAGCAGTCCGGTCTCTGCAGTCCGGTTTGTCGAGCAGAAATCGCGAAATACGGGCATTTTTCGCGAATGTTGCGGAGATTAAGGGAAGAAATTCTCCGAAGTCCAGACTGCGTGGCGGAGCGGAAAAGATTCGAACCCTTGGTACAGGTCTGAAACCTGTAAGAGCCGACGTTTGCGTAAGTTACGCGGAATCAAGAGCTTCAAGAATTCTCTGCGACTGCCTGCTAGCCGCGGAGTCGTTGCTAACCGGTGGGGTTTCCAAAGGAGTTCGAAGGCGAATCCTTGGCGATTCTGTGGCTTAAATTGGCCACTTCGAAGCTCTGAATCGGCATGGTTGGGTTGGCGTGTGACTGCTTGCCTAGCGGGAGTCACGAGATCGAAACTTTCTCCGGGGGAAAGAATTATCAGAGGCGGAGATTTTTAATAATTTTCGACTTTCTTGCTCGCACTTTCTCGGCCGTTATAGCTCCACTTCGCACAAGCCGACTCCTGGCCCGGATTAACTTCCGGTTTGCCCGTCACTCGGGAGGAATCTCAGCGACTGTGAAACGGCTGACTTCCTAGAAGCCGACTTCTGGCCATCGTCGTCAAGAATGAGTCCTTGGGCATAACTTCCGGTTTGCCCGTTAGTCGCGCCTTCGCGCCTACGATGGTTGTTGTGAAAGTCTCAGTAGTCGGATTCAGTCGGGGGTGGATGTCAGACCCAGTTGTTTAAGGACCGCTTTGATTTTCGCAGATAACTTCCGCCCGTTGGAAGTTCTCTCGCGGTAGATGATGCTGCCGGGAACAACAAGCTTGATCTCAGTCCCGGAGGACGCAGAGCTTACGAGCGTAAGCTTGCCCACGATGCGGGCGGCTCGCTCCCGCATTCCCTGCAGACCGAAGTGTCCCTCCCTGCCCCGATCGGCAACCGCAGGGTCCACGCCGACGCCATTGTCGCTTACGCGCAAGGCGAGGTCGTGGTCGTAAGTGAGTTCGACCCGCATTTGGCTGGCTTGCGAGTGCACGCACGCGTTGCGGATTGCCTCGTAGCCGATGCGATAGACCTCGTCGCGAACAATGGGGTGCATCTCGCGCGCTTCACCGACCACAGACAGAGAGGCTTCCATGGAGGTATGTATACGGGACTCCTCCATCGCCCGCCGGAAAGCTGCAGCGAGGTCGTTTTTTTCTGTGGTTGAAGTACGCAAAGAGTTCAGAGCTGCACGACCCTCCTCTGTTGCACGTCCTAACCAGACCGATAACTGTTCCATGGCTCGACGCATGCGGGTTGGATCCGTCGACGGATCTAGCGCGTCGTCAGCAACCAGCTTGCTGCCCTGAATGGTTTGCAGGAACGTGTCATGAAGGTCTCGCGCCATGCGAGTCCGCTCATGCAAGCGCTCATCGAAGCGGGCGCTCATGGCTTTAGCAATTTGCCGCACTCGCAATCGATAGATCACCCAAACGACAAGTAACACCGCAACCGCGCACAGGAGACGAAACCAATTCGTCTGGTACCATGCGGGCGCGATGCTGAAATCTACGACAGCGCCTACATCGCTCCAAACACCATCTTCGTTGCAGGCGATTACATGGAAACGATAGCGGCGAGGGCGGAGGTTCGTGTAAAACGCTTCGCGGCGGCTTCCCGCATCTTGCCAGTCCTTGTCGACCCCGTCGAGCAGGTATCGAAAACGGACTCGTCCCGGCACCGATAGATTTGGGGCGGTGTATTCAATGTGTGCGCGGCTTGTCCGCAGTGGCAGGTTCACGTCCCCTGGCGCGGCATACACTACGCCTCCGGAATCAACTTCTCGAATAGAAACCGAAGGGGGAATCGTGTTCCGTAAGAGATGATTCGGATCGATCTGAACGATGCCTTGGGTGGTTGAAAACCACAATCGTCCGTCTGAGCTAGACACCAGGGTTGGGATGGGCCGGAGCTGCGGAGCCGTTCCGATGAGGCCCTCCTGAAAATCGAAGAGTTCGCAGTGCACGCGATAGCCAGAGAAAGCGATGATAAAAGTCGGAATCGACATCGATGCTGACGCCCAGTACGATCACGCCTTTTGCCTTCATGCGAGTCTGCATGGACATCAAGGAAGGAAGTTCTTCCACGCACGGCGGACACTAGGTGGCCCAGAAATTCAGTACGACTATGTTGCCGCGAAACTGGCTCAGTGTGACCTTGCGGTCGGAATCTTGCACCGTGAAATCCGGCGCGATTGTCCCAATGCGCGAGGGGCGCGAGCTGCTGTAGCAGCCGGGCAGAAGAAAGAGAAGCAACAGGCTTGAACTGAAGAGAAACGACCTCACTGGTTGATCATCCAACATCTTCTTTCTTGAAGTAAAGCGAATTGTTTTTCGCGGCCGCAACAGTGAAATCATGAGCCGACCGTTCCCAGCAGGCGTTTGACTCCCTCACTAAAATCATCCGCCGTGGTGATCAAGCTCAAGATCAGATATCCGTCGCTGGGAAAGTCATAAAAGTGTCCGGGATGCACCAGCACAGAATCTCGTCTCAGCAGATCAACCGCCAACTCCTCATCTGTCTGCGTGACCGGGACGCGCACCACCGCATACCACCCGCCTTCCACATGCAAACGCCCGCAAGTCTTTTGTAGCGCAAGCTGGCGGTCGAGTTCGGCGAGATTGCCGAGGACGCGATCTAGTAATTGCTGCTGAATGCTTTTCCGCTGATCGAGGAGAGCCGGAGTCGCGAATTGGATGGGCGCGTTCATCGAAAGATACGTGTCGGCGATTACTTCTAACCGCGCGAGTGCCGGCTCAACCTCCACAGGCGGGCCACTGGTTGCGATCCATGCCACCTTCATTTGCGGCAGGGCCGAGATTTTTGAAACTCCACTCAGCGTGAAAGTCAACGCGTCTTCATTCGACGCAAAGCTTGACGGCGCAGTTTGATCGAGGCCGTAGTCGAGGAACACTTCGTCGGCAATCACAGCGAGTCTGTGTTCGCGGCAAAAGTGGTTCAGCAATTGCCGCTCGTGCGCGTGCACAAACGAGCCCGTGGGATTATTGGGATGAACCACGACCACACCACGCGTCCGCGCCGTCACTGCTTTCCGCAGCGACGGAAAATCCATCTGCCAGCCATGATCGTAGATCAGTGGATAAGGCACGAGCGTGACATCCTGCAAATCTGCGAGAAATTCGAACAACGGATAGCTGGGCTTCGGAACCAGCAGTTCGTCTCCGGGATTGCAAAGCAAGCGGAATACGAACGAGTAACCTTCGCTCGTGCTGGTGGTCAACACTAACTGCTCCGGATCGAAGCTGCGAACGCCGTGCTGCTCCCGGTAATAAGCTGCCGCTGCCTCACGTGCGCTGAGCAAGCCTTTCGGCTGAGGATCGTAATCCATGGCTTTCGGTGAGGCGAGCGCTTGGAGAATGCGCGCGTCATCGTAGTGCAGGCCGGCCCGGGTGGGATTCGAGATGGTTAAATCTAGCACGCGCGCGCCGGTCGACCTGACTTGTTCGAGCGCCTCGGTGAGGCGATTGCGCGTGAGCTTCCAGTTGGTGCGGTCCGAGAACATCCTGAAAGAGAGTAACAAAGTCTCTCTTATTCGAACGTGGGGTGAGGCTTCAGGTCGTTTCCGATCAAAGGATTCAAGCGCGGCTCGGGAAACTGCCGCGCGCTGTGCTCACGCGATGGATGTGCCACGCGAGACAGCTTGCCTTCTGCGACCAAGCGTCCGTACGCTTCTTGCCAGTCCGGCACGGAGTCGCCGTCTCGAGTCCAGTGAGCGTACGCGGCTTCATCGCACCACTCCGCAAGCCGCGGCATTACTTTCGCGTGCGCAGCCGATCCGCGAAACGCTTTCATCGCCCGCTCATCCTGCCACAGGGTCAAGGTCCAGAACGTGCGGCGTCGGTCGATGAGCAGCTTTCCACCGGAGAAGCCAGCTGCGCGTACGACTTGACGTTGAGAAAGAAATGTCTGCCACAAGAACGCCGGCAAATACCTCAGCGAGCGAACCCGAAGACGGGTGACGGAAGCGAGCACGGGGCCTCTTAAGACTTTCGAAATGCTTCCTTGTTTACGACGTACGGCATCTTCGTAAGGTCGCCACCGTAGTTCGCTTCCAGCACGTCAATCAATCCCTGCACGCACCGGCCTGCCATGCCTTTCTTTGGATCGGTGGAGAGCCGCGTGATGCGCGCGGCGCTGGCAAAATGCGGCATCAGCCGGCAGCGGTCGGCGATCGCCGGATCGCGCAGCGGCGAATCGGCGGGCAGCGGCTCCTTTTCGTATACATCGAGAGCGGCGCCCGCGATCCAATTCTCGCGCAGAGCTTTCACCAGGGCAGCTTCGTCGATCACGGGCCCGCGCGAGTCGTTTACCAGATACGCGGTCGGCTTCATGAGCCGCAGTGTTTTCTCGTTAAATAAATGATAGGTGGGCGTCGCGCTTTCTCCGGGACGCAGCAGCGGGACGTGCACGCTCACGAAATCAGCCTGGCGCAGCGCGTCTTCGAAGCCAACATATTTAATCCAGTTCTTTTCCTGCGAAATGCCGCGCGCGTGGCGCAAGTCCATATTCTCTTGAATGGCCTTGATGTAATCGTGGTTCTCGTAAGCCGGGTCGTAACACAGCATGTTCATATCGAAGCCGGCGCATTTCTTGATCATCGCCAGTCCGATGCGCCCCGTGCCGATAATCGCGATGGTTTTGCCTGTCACCTCGTCGCCCAGAAATGGCAGGTAAGGATGCCAGTATCCCCACTGGTTGTCGCGGGTGAGGTGCTCGGCCGGCCACATTTTGCGCGCGAGCATGCCGAGCATGAAGAAAGCGAACTCGGCTGTTGCCTCGGTGAGCACGTCGGCCGTGTTGGTGAAAGGAATCTTGAAGCGGTTGGCGTCGGCACGGTTGATGTTGTCAAACCCTACGGCGTACTGGGCCAGAACTTTCAATGTATTCTTGCCGGCCTCGAAGACCTCGGCATCGATAGGATCGCGCAGAGTACTGATCAAGCCGTCGATGCCAGACTTCACCTTTTCGATAATCAGGCTCTTGGGAGGAGCCTGCGGACCCGGATAGACCTCGACTTCATAGCCGCGCTGCCGCAGCAGGTTGATGGCTTCTCCAATGTCGCATGTGGCAAAAACGCGGAATTTATTGGTCATGAGTTTTGTTCAGAACGACTGCGGTTCAAGTAGAAAATTCACGCCTGTATTCCCATCGCGTGCGACATCCGAAACATCATACTCGTCAGGGCGGAATCTCCGACAGACGTGACAACAATGCCAGGCCTTTTAAGCGGACCCAAAGCCAGTCGGCGCAATGGGTGTAGAATTACCGCTTTCCATTCCTGAAAGGTGGCTTCATGTCAGCCAGTGGATTTTCCGGAAGGTGCGTCCGCCTCTTCTTAAAAACTTTCTTCGCTGCATTCCTCGTGTCGTCGCTATCTTTTCTGTCGCTCGCCCAGACAACCGTCAGCCAGGGAAGTATTCAAGGAACGGTCACCGACCAGACCAACGCGGTTGTTCCGGGCGCGATCATCACGATCAAGTCTCTCGCCACCGGCCAGGTTGTCACGGTGAAGACATCGTCGGCGGGTACCTACAACTCGGGCGGCCTGTCTGTCGGCGATTATCAGGTTCGCGTGCAGGCTAAAGGTTTCAAGACTGAGCAACTGACTATTTCTGTCCAAATCACCGTGACATCGTCTGGCAATGTGAAGCTGGAAGTTGGCCAGGAAACAACGACAGTCGAAGTGCAAGCCTCCTCCGTCACTGTCAACACGGAACAATCTGCCGTACAAGGCGTACTTTCCGGCGAGCAGATCGACAACATGCCGGTCAACGGACGCAGCTTTCTCGATCTCGCGCAATTGGAACCCGGCGTCCAGATGCAGGATGGACAGAACTTCGATCCCACCAAGGTCGGCTACAATTCGCTTTCCATCAACGGAGATTTCGGCCGCACTCCGCGCATCGAAGTGGACGGCCTTGATGTAAGCGACGAAACCGTAGGCACCACCACCCAGAACATTGCGCTAAGCTCTATTCAAGAGTTCAGCATTGGCCGCTCCTCTCTGGACATTTCGACTGAGATTACCAGCACGGGCTCTGTCAATCTGGCTACGCGTTCAGGCACGAATCAGTACCACGGCCAGGCGTTCTATCTGTTCCGCGATTACGCGGTTGGTTTTGCCGATCTTCCGGGCGCGGTGTCTCCGCAATTTCAGCGGAATCAGTTTGGCGGCCGCTTCGGCGGCGCACTCATCAAGAACAAGCTTTTTTTCTTCATTGATTCCGAACGGCTCAAGCAGGATAGCGCCAACTCGATCGTCGCCGGCGCTCCCTTTCAATTCCTGACGCAAGGCATCAACTCCCCGTTCAAAAGTTCGCAGGCCAGCGGCCGGCTAGACTGGCAGGCTACGCAGCGCATAAGGGTTTTCTATAAGTTCGCCTACGACTGGAACTACTCCACGTCATCCGCCAGCACCGGCTTCTCCTATTACGCCAATCGCGACTACGCCCCCACTCACGCAGTGGGCGTTGATATCAGCGATGGCAACTGGTCCCACAGCATCCGCTTCGGATATTTAAAGTTCCATAACCAAATTATCGGGGACACCAACTCGCAACCACTCTCCATCAATCCGTTCCCCTCGGCCGAAATTTATTTCAACGATACCAGTTTGTACACGGGACCGAACTATCTGGCGCCGCAGCAGACGTTTCAGAGCAACAAGCAGATCAAGTACGATGCCAGCCGGGTACTAGGTGCGCACATCATTCGTTTTGGCGCCACGGTCAACCGCATCTCCACCGGCGGGTTCGCCTCTTTCAACGGAATCGCCCCGTTGCTGTATTCCTATGTCAACTTCAATCTGCTGCCCGCCGGAAGCGTGCAGACAACGCCGTTTTACTCCTGCAACCTCGGTACCAACTTCAGTGGCTGCGATCCCAATATCGCCGACTATCCATTCACCGGCGCTTACCTGGGTAATGGCCAAGGCTTCAGTACTGAATTGCCCGGCTTCGGCTATCCTGCTGGTGGCTTGTTCGACACCCGCTTTGGGGCCTACGTGGGCGATTCCTGGAAAATCAAACCCAACTTCACTTTGAACTATGGCCTGCGCTACATCCGTGACACGGGACGCACCGATAGCGACCTGGCGCCCATCCCCTGCTCGGCTACCACTTTGATCACTTGCACGGGAAATCTGCTGGATCAGTGGGGAGCTGGATTGGGCAACCGCGTTCGCCAGCCCAATCTGAATTTCGCTCCGCAGATTGGTTTTGCCTGGGATCCCTGGCACAATGGAAAAACCGCGATCCGCGGCGGCGGCGGCCTGTATTACGAAAACAACATCTTCAACAATGTTTCTTATGATCGCAGTGACAAGCTGGCGACTGGTTTGTTCAACCAGACGCCTTATCTCAACTGTGAACCTGGTGCAAGTGCAGGCTCACTGCCCTTCTACATGCCTCTAGCAGGCAGTACCCAGGGAACCCCAGTTTATTCAGTGGATGGCTACGATCTGGCTACGCAGGTTTGCTTCGCGCCTCTAGGTCCTAGCTCCATCAACGCAGAGGGCGCGGCCAAGGCAATGGCCGATTTGCAAGCCCAATACATTGCCGCCACGGCAGCGGTTGGCGCAGCCGGAGCGAATCCAAATTTTGTGGGCAATACCCTGGAACTCGGTTACCCCTACAACCCCAATTTCCGCACTGCTCGTTCTTATCAAATGAACATTGGCATTCAACGCGAACTCACCAAGGGCGGCGTCTTAACCGTAGATTACCTGCGAAATATTGGCCTGCACTTTCAGGTCGGCGTGGATGTTAACCATGCCGGCGATTCCCGCTACCTGGAGATGAATGCGGCGCTCAATGCCATCGGGTCTACCGTCCTGTACGCCAACAACGGCGCTGCTTCCGGCTGTTTCCCGGGAAGCGGCGTGACCCAGGCCAATGCCTCGGCTACAGTAGCCTGTTACATCGCGAATACTCCGGGCGCCAGCATCAATGACTTCGCCGGCAACGGACTGGATTCCGGCGGTCCCTACTACGGAGGATATTCCGCCGCTTACTATGGACTCACTGCCGACACGGGTGCGGCCTTCGGCGGTATCAACCCCAACGTGGGAAGCATGTTCATGAACTATCCCATGGGCCGCTCCGTGTACAACGGCCTGCAAAGCGAGTGGCGTCAACACGTCAAGAATCCGTTTCGAGGCGTTGGCAATCTCGACCTCCAGGTCAACTACACCTTATCCCGCTTCGTTAGCGATGGAGGCAGCGACCAACACTTCACTACGAACGCCTGGGATTTCCGCAACCCCACCGCCTTTATGGGCCCCACAGCAGAGGACCGCACCCATCAGTTCAAATTCGGCGCAACCTTCGAATTTGCTCATCGCGGTCCTCGCCTCAGCCTGATCGGAGGCTTTGCCTCGCCGCAACCGTCAGATCTCCGGTTGCCTACGCAAGGAACCGTGGGAGAAATCTTCCGCTCCGACGTGACCGGGGACGGCACGACCGGCGATTTCCTGAACTCTGCCTCCAACGGCATCGGACATCCCGGGACCTTCATGCGCTCGGTCTCGTCCGGGAATCTGAATGCCTACCTCACCAACTTTAACAACACGGTGGGCAACGGCAGCACGCTCACGCCAGCCGGCCAGACTTTGGTCACAGCTGGTTTGTTCACACAGTCTCAGTTGGTGACTCTGGGTGCGGTGGTTCCAACAGTCCAGGCGCCGCCCGCGAACAACGCGGGGAACGGCTATTACAAAGACGTTGACACAATCCTGAGCTGGCCCTTCAAATTCCGCGAGCGAGTGACCATTTCGCCCAGCGTTTCGTTCTTCAACACTTTCAATTTCGTGAACTTCGGACCTCTAAGCGGCCTGACTGGAGGAGGCGGCGCAATCAATGGAACAGTCTCCGGCACCAATGCAGATACCAACACTGTCCGAATCGGGCGCGGTAGCGGCGTATTCGCGGTTGGCGCTCCGCGTGAAGCCGAATTCGGTTTGCGCTTTGATTTCTAAACTCGCGGGCGAATTCCGGCGGAGGTGACGAGACGCACTACTCGAATTTCCAGCGCGTGGATTTTCCGGCGAAATGTTTCTCCCACAAGCCGAAGACGACGCGCGGACGCACGGCGAAGACTGGTTCTTTCATCGAGAGAATGTCGTTCTTCATTCCCGACATGTCGAACTTGTATTTGCGCTCGTAGACCGGAAGGAATTTGCGGCGCGCTGCGGCATCGGCAATCTCGGCTGTGCCCTCGACGATGACCGCTTCGTTGGCATCCTCGGTGCATACAACACACTCACGGTTCTCCGCCAGGTTACGAGCCTTTCGCGATTTGCTGCCGGTGCTGAAGAGAAACCGTCCGTCCTGCCATAAGCCCCAGACCACCATCGTGTGAGGCGAAACGTTGTGCGGAGAATCACCGGGATTGACTGTGGTGATCCAGTAGTTGTGCGATTTCTTCAGGCGCTGCTCAGCCCAACTCCACGGGAGCAGGCCTTTGTTCCCTTCCGGCAAGCCATAGCCGGGCATGTGAGGACGGCTCGCCTTGGGAGCGCGGTGCGACTTTGCTTTTTTCTTTGCAGCTTCCAAATGGAGTTTTTGCTCTGCCAATGCTTAATCGGATTCCCAAGTAACCGTGAAGCTGCTTCCATCCGGCGACAGCGACGACGGCATCGCATCCTCTACGCCGCTGTTCACGATAATGGACTTCCACACATGCCCGCCAAAATCACCGATCTGGCCTGAAGTCTTGGAGTCGGCCGCGTAATTGGTGCGGCCCACAGAGGTGTAGTCCTCGCCAAAAGAAACCGTGCCGAAATCGGAGAGAAAGTATCCGTTCGCCTCGGCTATCCATTCGGCAGACGAACGCGTCGCGGACCCCGGAGGATGGCTTAGAGTGAAGGATTTTCCCGTGGTCTCGTTCGCCATGGTGACCACGAAATCCGAGCCGTTATAAAACACTTCTGCCGACATTCGGTCGCCAGGCGAGAGCGGCACGCTCGTGATGGTCACGCCGCCCGCCGGAATAAATTCGTACCAGGCGTAGTAGACGGGCGTCTCACCATTGCAATCGGAATCCGTTCCAGTCTGCTCCACGGTGTCGTTTTCCCATCCATCAATTCCAACCCAAAACGAGACTGATGAATTCGGCACGGCGCTGCAGTCAACGGCGGGAACGATCCACGAACCGCGCGCTTGCGTGAACAAAGCGCCCGTGACCGCGTATCCGCCCCAGTTGTTGCTCTCCGTAACCGTAACATTATCAATCACCCGGTCGGGATGGAGGCCGGTGATTTGCCGCCGCGCGCTGTGGCGGATGGTGATTGCTGTTGATGCAGAAAGCGAAATTGGCGCGCCAGCTTCAGACGAAGACGTCTGCGCAAGCGCTGGAGACAGGGCGAGCAGCGCAGTAGCTCCGAAAATCCCGACGAATTTCGATAGCATGGAAATTCCTCCAGGCATTAGGCGCGATGAAAGTATCGCGGAACAAACGCCGGGAAGCAACTGCGCTGCCTCGCCCTCACTCCTTATTCAGAGTCCCAAACCACCGAGAAGCTCGTGCCGTCCGAAGTGAGCGACGACGGTACCGCTTCATCCGCGCCTGAGGTGCTCACCATGATTGATTCGTAAACGTTGGAGCCAAACGCACCGATTGCTCCGGATACGGAAGAATCGGTCGCATCGTTCGTGCTGCTTACCCCGGTATAGTCATCACCAAAGTAAACGGTGCCGAAGTCGGATAGCGGCAGGATGCCACCGCTTCTGGTGCAGCAAGGGGCTTCCGCAATCCACTCAGCCGACGATCGTTTCGCGCCAGAGACTTTCGAACTTTTGCTATAAGTCTTTCCGGTCGTCTCGTTGGTCAGCGTGATCGTAAACTCGCTGCCGCTGTAAGTTACCGAGGCCGATATGTGGTTGCCGGGCGAAACCGAGACACTGGTGATCTCATAGGACGGGTTCGGATAGAACTCGTACCACGCGTAATAGGATGGACTGGAGCCATGGCAGTCGGAATCGGTTCCGGTTTGCTCGACGGTGCTCGAGGTCCAGCCATCGATGCCCACCCAGAATGAGCTATACGTATTGGGCGTCTTCGAGCAGTTGACTGTCGGCACTGTCCATGAGGCCAACGCCTTAGTGAACGAAGAGCCTTCCACGGCGTAGCCGCTCCAGTTGGTGCTGTCCTCGACCGTGACATTGTCAATCACGCGAGCCGGCCGACCCGGATAGACTCTTCTTGGTGCATGCTGGCGAGGCGAGATTACTGCTGTGTCTGGCGTTGCAGCGGGCGCGCTGGGTACCTGAGCCGAGGCCGGTACCGCAACAAGCGCTAACAAAATTGCGGAGAGTCCTAACCCTTTCGATTGCATAAAGGCTCCTGTATTCGCTCCGGGATTTCGCTCTTGCCATCTCGGAACCGCGCCATTTTATACGCAAACCGGGTCGCGTCAACCTATTTTGCTGGGGATTTACACAAGACGAACAAGCATGTCCGATTGATTCCGGCTACAGATTTTTCTGGGTCCACTGATCGATGCGATCGAGCGCCTGTTGCAAGTTCTCCATCGAATTAGCCACGCTGAATCGCAGGTAGCCTTCGCCGAACTCGCCGAAAGCCGTCCCCGAAAGTGCCGCTACTCCGGCTTGCTCGAGCAATGCATCGGCCAGCGGTTTCGATTTCCATCCTGTCTTCGTGATGTTCGGGAAAACATAAAACGCGCCCTTCGGCATGCGGCAGGAAAAACCTTTGATCTTATTCAACCCGGCGACGAACACATCACGGCGGCTCTTAAATTCGGCACACATGTGCTCCACCGAACTCTGATCTCCACGCAAAGCTTCGACGCCCGCCATCTGCGTGAAGCTGGCCGTGCAGGAATTTGAATTCGTCATCAGCCGCGTTATGTGCGCTGCCAGATCCGCCCGCATTACGCCATAGCCCATGCGCCACCCGGTCATGGCATAGGTCTTCGAAAAGCCATCCAGCAGAATGGTGCGCTCCTGCATGCCGGGCACAGACATCATCGAAAAATGCTCGCCCTCAAACAGCAGCCGACTGTAAATCTCGTCCGACAACACGAGAATGTTGCGGTCACCAATCACCTTCGCAACCTGCTCGACATCTTTGCGCTGCATCACGCCACCTGTAGGGTTGTGAGGAGAATTCAGAATGATGAGCTTCGTGCGGTCGGTAATCAGAGAGGCAAGTTCATTCACGTCGACAGAGAAATCGCGATCCTCGCGAAGATGAGTCGGCACAGCTTTGCCGCCGACGTAGTGAATCATCGACTCATAAATCGGAAAACCAGGGTTGGGATAAATGACTTCATCCCCTTCATCAATTAACGCCAAAATCGTAAAGAAAATGATCGGCTTACCACCGGGCACGACCACAACCTCTTCAGGCGTAACTTTCACTCCGCGAGTGCGGCCCACGTAGTCGGCAATCGTCTGGCGCAATTCGGGCAATCCAGCCGCGGGACCATAGTGTGTCCACCCTTTTTGCAGTGCGTCGACGCCAGCTTCCACGACATTCGCGGGAGTGTCGAAGTCAGGCTCGCCAATCTCGAGGTGAATGATGCTCTTGCCCTGACGCTCCAGAGCGCGCGCCTTATTCAGAACTTCAAAAGCCGTTTCAGTGCCCAGCCGCGACATACGGCGAGCGAGTTGTAATTCGTGTTGCGTAGTTTGTGCCATGGCCGCCAATGCTCCTGATTAAGCCAAAGGGCACATTATACCCTGCGGAACCGGGCTTTCTACCGGCGACCGAAACACGCAGCCAGACCGGCTCGTATAATTCTCGTTCCTATAATTCTCGCTCTTAATAATTAATGATCGCCGCCTTAAGGAATCGATGACTACTTACCTTCACGAACTCTACGCACATCAGGAATGGGCCGATGCCGAGCACTGGCGCGCGTTCGAGGACTTCCCTGCCGCCTTGGCGGATATGGCCATTCGCTCGCGGCTGCATCACATTCATCTGGTGCAATCGGCATTTCTATGGGTGACGAGGGATCCGGCGGCGAGGTTCGTAATCACCAAGGTCGAAGATTATCCGGACATAGCCGAGCTAAAAACTTTTGCCCGAAAATATCATTCAGAAATGTGCGCAACGCTCGGCGCAATAGACGACGCCCGTCTTGCAGAGTCGGTCGCAGTACCCTGGTTTCGGCCGCCTCTGAAGATCAGCGTGCGTCACGCCCTGACGCAGGCGGCAATGCACAGCCACTACCATCGCGGACAAAATGCCACCCGGCTGCGCGAACTCGGAGGCGTGCCTCCCGGCACCGACTTCATCGAGTGGCTTCGACAAGGCCAGCCAGCGCCGCGATGGAGTTGACCACAGCCTGTTCTTCAGAAACTCCCGCGTAAGCAAGGCCCCGGGCACAATCCATCGGGCACAGCGGCAGCGAAAGTCAATCCATGTTCAGGTTCTGCAGTTTGACGATGGCGATGCCATTGATTATGATCGAACTGCGGGGTGGAGCAGTCTGGTAGCTCGTTGGGCTCATAACCCAAAGGTCGGTGGTTCAAATCCACCCCCCGCAACCAACTAACCTACTGAATCACCACGCCTTCGCTCTCTGCGAAGGTTTTCTCTTGTGCCAACTTGGCCACATTTGGACACAACATCTCACCCAATTGTTCGGCGACCAGCCTGTCATCTTCCTCAACGGTGTGAGTGTAGACGCCAAGCAGGAGGTTCGATCCGGGAGCGTGTCCGAATCGCTCCTGGCGTATCTTCATGGGCGCATTGAGCCTGTCCATCAGGCTTCCGTTTGTGTGTCGGAATGCATGAAGCCCGCAGCGCTGAACCCCGAGGGATTCGAGCAGCGGGTGTAGCTTCCGTTTCACGACTAGATTCTGATCCCACGGCGTTCCGTTCTTGGTGGCGAACACCAAATTCAACAGGTTCGGTCGCCACGTCGAAAGGTAAGCACGGAGATGAGAGGCGAGTTTTTGAGAGATGGCGAACTGCCGAATCGAGTTCGCTGTTTTTGGGGTTTGAAGTTTGCCGCGCCAGACTGACTGCTTAACGTTGACGAAGCATTGCCCCAAGTCCACATCCTCGATTCGCAAACCGCACAATTCTCCAGCCCGCATTCCGGTTTCGGCTGCCAGCCAGTAGAAGGATTTCAATGGCCCGCTGGCCGCAGCGATGATCCGCTGGATTTCATCCAGCGTGAAGAAGAACCGCGCCTGCCGCGCAACCTTTGGAAGCACGAGTCCTTCAAATGGATCGTGTGAGACATAGCCCCAAGCTTTGGCGCTACTCCACATCATCCGAAGTGTGAGTACTAGGTTTCGGCAGCTCTTTGGAGCCAGAGAGCAACGTTGGACGAACATTTGGACCGTTTGTCCTCCGACTTCCCTCATGGCACAACTCCCGAAGTAGGGGACCAGCCATTTCTTGAGCTGGCTCCGAACCGCAAGCTGCGTTGATGGTTTATGCTGAGTCAGAGCGTTATTCTTCCAAATTGCTGCAAACTCAGCGAATGTTGCCGATCTTAAGGCTCGATAGTTGACGTTGTTAATTGGAGCGATCCGTAATTCCAACTCACGCATCGCCAGTTTCTTGGTGGGGAAATCGCTCTTTGTTCCGAGGACTTCCTTACGGTTGATCCGTACCAGTTGGCCTTCTGAATTGATAACATCTTCCCTCCAGCGGCCAACCCATTTCTGCTTACGCTTACCTCTGAGCAGTACACTACCGCGTTGAAACCTTCGGCGCGCCATTTTTTCAAGTTCCTCTCTTGAAGAAAACGCGCCGGCGTTCGCCTGGTCCGAAACAATACCACAGCGTGCAAAAGGTGCGGTAGTCCCGCCAGTCGCCACGAGCCCGAGTTTTGAACGGTCCGAGATCACGAGATAGATCTGCTGTCCGAACATAAACTTTCGCGTTCGGATAGCGCGACTTTAGGCCCGATTAGGTTGGCTTGTAAACGCTGAAAATTGTCCGAATTTGTCCGCCGGACAAAGAAGGTGCTTGAAAATAGCGACTGCAGCGACGAAGGGGGCAAATGCTAGATAGCTGTCCGAGGAGATCCCGCGGACACGGTAGGGACGTGCGAAGTTGCTTTCTTGTACTTCTCCTCTGCTCTCGAAAACCGCTTTCGGACGGCACGTCGGAACTGAGGATGATTAAATGCGGCTTTCCAACTCTTTATTGCAGCCGTGGGGTGTCGCTGGTTGTATTCGCCCATGATTCGGGCGGCTTCACGTTCCAGATTGCTCCGAACTGGCAATTTTGCATCATCGAGCAAAGTAGCAATTTTCAAGATTTCAGCCTTAGGAAGGTACTTTGTCGCACTCGCCGTTCGTGCTTTTACCATCAACTCGCCGACTTTAGCTTCGAATGTTGAGAGAGGGATCGGATGCGGGAATGGAACCCCGGCTTGGGATTCTCTGTGTCCATTTTTCAGTTGTGGCGTAGGAATCACCACCTCAACCCGATCCACCGGCCCAGGGTGCGGATGATCCACTCTCAGCTCCTGCACACTGCCAATGGGTATCAAGCTATCGTCGGCCAAGACCCTTTCCTTTGTTTGATACAACACATATTGCTCGCCGTCCCAGGCCACATATTCATTGCTGTCTGGTCGCACTCCGTAGATGGTTGCTCCTGGAAGTCGCTTTCGTGCTTTGGTGTTTGGTGTTACTGGGTTGATGCTTTCCGGCCTCAATGGCCCTGTAGTCCTTGTTGACGGTTTCTCTGGCATCATCGTTCCCTTTGTTGGGGCGCGATGAGGCGTGCTTTCGGCACCAGCCCTGCCTTCTTCGCCGGTCCGCGAAATGAACAATGCTTGATTTGTCGACTTTTCTACGCGGGCACGAGCCTCAAGCTCCAATGCCTCGATTTCTATCTTTCCCGCCCAATCCCAACTCAATTGATCTGCTGAACGCTTGAAAGACTCGATCCGCAGCCTGGCGATACTATCGAACCGTCCTCTAGCACAAGCTGAGCGCTGCGCTTCGTGAGTCACCGACGATTTTCTAACTGCAATGAGCTTTCTCAGGAAATGGGTGTAAATTGTTCGCACCAAAGCGGCAGATTTCTTATTTCCTTGCAGTTCCCACACCTCACAATAGATTGAGTAATACCGTGCGGCCCAAGCGTCGATCTTACGCAGTTCCATTGCAAGAATTTCACCGGGGATGATGCCTGAATTTGCGTTCCCTCGGTTCCTGAAAAGAATCTGCATTCTTTCAGCTTTGACTTCTTTGCGAAGCTGTTTGGCCGCTGCCTGGGTTTTCAGCTTGACCAATCGGTTGTATCTGGGGTCGAGCTGCCGCCAGACATCAATGACCTGTTTCGCGGCGCTGATGAAGCGCTTCGAGGGATCCGGGCTGTGCAAGTTTCCACTCTCCAGTAGCTCTTTGGCGACGGTCCCAAATTCGCATCTCGAATAGCTAACGTCGCTTGGCCCAGCGTGCTTCAGCAGCCTTCTTGGCGCTGGCTCGGCGCTCTTCAACTGTGAGCTTCTTAGCTCGCGCCTTACCGCCCTTGCGCGCGAACTCCACCGCGTAGGAATCCTTTGCTTTCGTCATTTAGCTTCCTTCGCAAAGAGTCTTTCATGAAGGCTTGCGTGCAAGCAAGCAGTTAAACTTGACAATGCGTGCTTGTACGCATAGAATTTCCTCCGTCACCGAGAACGAGCTGGATGGGTGTTCTAGCACCCATCCAGCCCTAACCAAAAGTCGCCTAATAAGGAGGCAGACCATGGCTAGACAGCAACGTACCACCACTTTCGCTCAAGAATCCACTCAACCGATCGCTCGTGTGGCTCTCTACGCTCGAGTCAGCACCCTCAACAATCAAGACCCCGAAATGCAACTCGCCGAATTGCGCGAATATGCGGGACGCCGCGGTTGGGAGGTCGTTGAAGAATTCACAGACCAAGGCGTTTCCGGCTGCAAGGAATCCCGTCCAGCGCTCAATCGGCTGATGTCAGATGCTTGCCGTCGCCGCTTTGACGCAGTTCTGGTCTGGAAGATCGATCGCTTTGGGAGGTCTTTGAAGCACTTGGTTAATGCTCTCGCTGAACTTTCAGCACTGGGAGTGGCTTTCGTTAGTCTAAGAGACAACATCGACCTGAGTACGCCTTCCGGGCGCTTGATGTTTCAAATCATTGGCGCAATGGCAGAATTTGAGCGCGCTCTTATTCAGGAACGGGTTCGTGCGGGCCTAAGGAATGCACGCGCCAAAGGGAGACGACTGGGGAGGCCACGAGTCGTTGTTGACGCCTCACGAATTGCCACTCTTCGCGCTCGCGGGGACTCGTGGTCGCAAATCCAGACCGAACTGAGAGTGAGCAAGGGAACAGCGCAGCGGGCTTTTGCATCTTTTCCCAAAACTGTCTAGGTGGATTTGATGCACGGTATGCGGGAACGATTTCCGGGCGGTTCTACAGACCCTTGAGTAGCTTAGCCATCGTGGTGTCCAAACCTCGGGCAATCACCTGCAAGGTGATAATCCCTGGTTCACGCTTGCCCCTCTCGATGTCTGAGATGTGTCCCCGGTTCATGTCCAGATACACTGCCATGTCGGTTTGTGTCCATCCTTTACATCTTCGAAGCGTCTGAATGCGCTTGCCCAACAGGACCAAAAGGGCATGATTGCCGCTGGACATGCTTCCATGGTGGGCATACTATTGCGGGCGTGTGTCTGGCATCCCAGACATAACCGTGGCCCCCGGCGCGCCGCAAATGCCAATTCCACTATGGTGACTTCTTTACGACAGTTGTGTGCACTGACGGATTCTGGTCGTTGTGTTTTCATTTGTCATTCCTTTCCGCTCTCAATCGAGTTTCCTCATGCCCGCTAACATAGACCGGACGACCGGAACGGCTGCCGTAATGACGGTTGGTCCCGCTTGGCATCGTCTGGGCAAGCAACTAGACGCCCCGGCAACCGCGGCCGAAGCTATCAAACACGCGGGCCTTGATTGGAAGGTCAGCAAATTGCCGTTGTTTGTTGGCGAGCGCGAACATCGTCCTTTGGCTAAGCGTTGGGCTGTTGTCCGGGAGGACGTATGGCGTCGCGACGATTGGAGTTCTGGCGTGAATGACGGAGTGTTGGGCATTGTGGGGGACGCGTACCAGACGCTGCAGAATGAGGAGGCATTCGGTTTCTTCGACCCCATCGTGGGCCGGAAGGCAGCCGCGTACCACACGGCAGGCGCTCTGGGGAAGGGCGAGCGCGTCTGGGTTCTTGCCAAACTGCCTGAAGACATTCGCGTTATCGGAGATGACATCACCAATAAGTACCTGCTCTTGAGTAACAGCCACGACGGCACCAGCGCGGTGCAGATCAAGTTCACGCCCGTCCGAGTCGTTTGCCAAAATACACTGATACAAGCACTGAGCCAGGGTCCAACCCTCCGCATCGCACATAGCAAAGACCTGCGAGAACGACTGGTGATCGCGCAGAATCTCCTGAAGAGGATTCAAGTCCACTATGACGAACTCGCAACCGTGTTCCAGAGCATGGCGAAGGTGCGGGTCAATAAAGGCAAGCTTGACGACTACCTTAAGGGAGTCTTTCCTGACCCAGTGCAACGCCAAGATCAAACCCGGTATCAGCGCGCTTTAGAACAGGTCAAATACGATCGCGAAGGCTCAGCGTATCTCTTTGATCAAGGTCGCGGCAATGACGAGGCGGAGGTGAAAGGAAGCCTCTGGGCCGCGTATAACGGCGTCGCGGAATACATTGACTACCGCCGATTTGAAAAAGCTAGCGACGATCGCCAGTTGAACACAATCTGGTTCGGCGAGGGATACTCGACGAAGGTGCGAGCTTTTACCGTCGCGGAGAAATGTGTAAAGGCGTGGGCTAACTAGGTAAGGCAACGAGCCGGCGAAAGCCGTCCTAGCGACAATTGCTGCTGGTGAAAGGCAAAAGTGCCGGAACGATCAAATCCGAAGCCGACCAAAGAGTTCGAGCCCAGGTATCCAAAACTCTCGGGGGCGGAGAAGGACAAATTTCTGGACGACTGGAAGAAGGAACTGGAACAGGGGCTACTCAACCCCATCCTGAAGCCTTCATTCTTGGGACTTGATCCCAAGCGGTTTGTTTATTCTGAACATGTTTTCCAGGGAAATCCGCTACCGGAGTTTTGCTCAATCTCCCGAAACATTCTCGACTGTTTTTCGACCGCACTCCTGTCTGCTGCAGACCTCAATTTCCCGGCGAGTCCTCTTGTGACGAGATGTCGGCTAGGCGAGGAAGGAAAGAACCTAATGCTGTATCTGACTGCTACAGTGGAAACAGCCGAGCAGATCGTCGCATTAGAATTGACGGAACAGTCAGAAGTGCTGATCGCGAGCCAACTCCGCCCCCTGGCGAAGGCTAAACAAATCGAACTGGGGAACATCTTCTGGGACAGGGATGGGCGACATTCATTCTTCTTCTTTACCTACCCGGGTCAAATGGTCCGCGACAGGGTGCCTGGATTGGGAATCGCAGGTGAAGATGGAAAACTCCGCTGGCCAGAGTGCGCGTTACCCCTTGGCCTGGTGACAGCGAGTCTCCGCGAAACGGCTGCGCGGGCAATCGATCTCGTGGAATCAACTCCAGAAAGCCCGATTCAATAAGATAGTCGGAGTTTCAGGATTTCACGCGGTCTTCAGATATTGCCCAAAAACCTCATCGCGCGAGTCCCCGACAAGTAATTGAAATCGTGGGGTAAGAACTCCCTGATACTAGCCGCCCATAATCAGGTGTTTTCGGGCAATTCGTATTCCTGGCCACGAAGCCCTGATTCGAGTGAGTCGCACGGCTGCACCGCAGGAACGAGTTTTCGAAACTATTCCCACAACTGCCACAAAAAGACGCTGGCATCGAGTCAGACCCCTCTCCAGGGCGAATCGGACCCTCGGACCTAAAGGCTGCCGTTGGGAAAGCCAGCGTAAACAGATCGTCCGTGCCTCTTTGGGGCTACGGACCTGGCACGAATGTGCCTCTAGACAGATCCAATGCGAGAGGCGTAATAGTTGTTGCGGCTGTCAGATAGTTTCCCGCCTGATCCCTGTACCGTCCACAATTCTGGCCTCTGATCGTTTTATGTAGGCTGGAACTGGACTGTAGTGGGTCGTCGCCGCTTGAAGTTGATGGAAATATCGCGGGTTGCCTTCCAACCGCCTGTTAGGAGATAGTCATGAAGTTTACCGACGCACAAACAGAAGCGATCGGATGGCCACCAGGAAATCTCCAGCTAATCGCATGCGCGGGCTCCGGAAAAACCGAAGTGGTCGCACAGCGCGTGGCGGCGCTGCTAAAGACCGGGTTAACCACGGGACTGGCTCCGCGTAATATCGTCGCGTTCACATTTACGGAAAAGGCCGCGGCGGAACTCAAAGATAGAATCGTCACCCGTGTAGCGGAAGTAGTTGGCGAGGTTAATGGACTGGCCGAGATGTACGTGGGTACTATCCACGGATTCTGTCTGGACCTACTAAAGACCGAGGTGCCCGAGTTCCTCAAGTTTGGCGTTCTCGGCGACGTTCAGCAGGTTCTGTTTGTCAACCGGTACTCCAAGAAAACTGGCCTGACAGCTTCGACTGATTTGAGGGGCAATGTGCTGCGTCGATTCATCGACACAAAGAATTACATTGACGCCCTCAATATCCTTCGTGAGGCCAGACTAAATGAACCCAAACTTAAGGGTTGCTCCGTGGTCAACGGCCTGAAGTTGTACCAACAACTACTGACAGATCGCCGCTACTTGGATTATTCCGCCATCATGCTAGACGCTGTGAAAGCCATTTCACAAATCACTGATCTGAAGCTACGGCTGGGCGAGCGGATTCGGCATGTGATCGTCGATGAATACCAGGATGTGAACCCTATTCAGGAATGTGTTGTCAGTCCCCGCAACCAAGACATACTCCTGACGCCCTCAGAAGAGAGGCACGATAAATGACATATCACATGAGCTTGCGAAGATCTGCCCTTTGTTCCTCAGCGAGTTGGTTTAGCCCCGTTCTCTTGTTAAGATCATCCGCGACACTATCTCGTTGTAGTTTGGTAGCGAAGGACAAGGCATCAGCGAATTCCGACTTCAGTTGCTTTAGTGCGCTCGTCGTCCTATCGCTGTGTGGCCCATCGAGTGAATTCAATAATGAGTAGCGCATCGCATACATTCTTGCCAAATCGTAGCGAGCATCGAACTTAAATGAGTCGCGCCAGAAGCTGTTTGGCAGAAGGGCCAACACTTCGCTCTGGGGCCGGATGCTACCGTCCTCAATTTCCTTGAGGTCACCCCTCAAACGGATTTTCCTTTCAGCGGCCGGAAGTTTTTGCTGTGCCTTCCATTCGCGAGACACAGTGTCCAAAGTTAGTACGGCCTGAATATTTAAGGGTGGGATCCTCTGGTCAGGTTCTGTCTTCGAGCTTTCCACATTGGCCCATTTCTCCCGAAGTTCGGCAAGGGTTGTTCGCATGACTACCGTCCAAGACGGGTCCGCCCTTCGAGGGGGGTTCTCGCCGGCTTTCTGGACCACTCTCGCCAATTGCGTGTAGTTCTTCAGTTCGTTTGGGGCAAGTCGAATCACCTCGCGCATCTTGTCGTAGGAAACACCTAAATTGGCTCCATCCCAGTCGTCGCTCAACTTCCCTGAGGGCGGCCGAGCCAAGTCGTAGAGACCGCGACTCCACAGCCTCAATATTTCAGCCTTTTGATCATCGCTGCAGCCGGTGCATTGGGTCATAGCATCGCTCATCAGCGCATTCGCATCTTCAGTGTGACGCTGGAATTCGATGGGCCAAGTGTTCCTGAGTTGGGCGATTTCAAACTCTATATTTGCCTTTTCCACTAGCGACTCGGCCTGCAGCTTGGGATTGCCGGTTTGGTGCCCTGGAACATCAATCCCACATCTGCTGAAGTGTCCACCTAACCGATTCGTGGACACTTAGCAATACGGTGCTCGGCGTACGCTTACGAAGCAGGGGCAGAGCTCGTTTCATATTCGGCGGAATGCACTATGGAAAGGCAGTAGATAGACAGTGCGGCTTCCTCAAGACCCGTGTTGCGTGAATGTCTCGACAGGTTAGTGTGAAGAACCATGCACAACCATCGGATTTCGGACGATTCTGCACCTGTCGCGTACTCCTCGGCTGGGCAATGCAAGATTTTGTAAAATAGGCTAAGGGTATGAAAGCACATAGTATTACAAGCGTGACCGCCAGCAGCGATCCTTCGAGGATGATTTCTCGACCGTTTTTCAATAATTTACGAATACGAAACCTCGACTCACGCTGTGGATTTTTGTTGACACCAACCCGAAAACTGAAGTAAGGTTTGGCCAAACTAGCCGACTTTACTTGCGGCTAAATCTTGCAGCTTTTGAATTTTAACGAGCTGCAGCTTCCCTTTCCCCTCAGGGAAATTGATTTCTGTTTCTGCTAGTAACTCCGCGTCGTTGAAGTGTCTTGTGGGCCGAACCCTTGGGAGGTTTCAGTGAAGAACCAGTTAGCTGCTTTCATCAATTCGATTTTGAAAGTGTCAGTGCTCACCGCGAGCTTGCTAGCGGTGGCTTTTGGTCAGAATAATCCGGTGCCGGAAGTAGTCGGACCTCCTCATCCGCAGGCGGTCGTCCCCGGTAACGATGCATTTATTCTTACCGTCTACGGTGCGAATTTTGTGCCCGGAGCAGTAGTGAACTGGAACCGGCAGGCACGAACGACCACCTACATTTCTGCGAGAGAGCTGCAGGCGCAAATTCTCGCTTCTGACGTGGCGACTGCAAGGGCGGGTTATATCACCGTGACCAATCCGGCTCCGGGTGGGGGTGAATCCAGTTCCAGTTGGAGTCTGGTGGAAGTGCACACGCCGACGGCCACGATTGTGCCCGCCGCGCCGATTGAATATGACTACGACGGCATCGAACCGGTGAATTCATTATTGGTGGCAGATTTCAACAATGATGGCATACCCGATCTCGCGGCCGGGCTTGATGGCGGACAAATCGTCGTCAGCCTGGGCGACGGCAACGCCACTTTTAGCGATCCAAGAAATGCAACCGATGTTTACTATTCAGGTTTGGCTGGCTTGATAACGACTGCGTTCGGCGATTTTAACGGTGACGGAAATCTAGACTTGGCATTTGCGGCGGATTTTCAGGTCGCCGATGGAATTACGGGCTTGGCCGTTAGCTTAGGCAAGGGCGACGGGACCTTTGACGCGGGATGGAAGTACAGGAACCCTCCGTCAGGCCTCGTAGTTGATCTTGTGGCGGGAGATTTTAATCGGGACGGTAAGCTCGACATTGTTGGTGGAGATTGTTGTTTCAACTATGTTTTCCTGGGAAACGGCAATGGAACCTTTCGGTTATCGACGACCTATCAGGGTGAAGGCGGAGTAAACATCGTCGCGGGCGATTTCAACGGCGACGGCATTCTCGACTTGGCGTTTTTTGGAGATACGGTCGTGGGGGGCCAACAGGAATACCCCATATCAATTGCGTTGGGAAATGGCGACGGAACTTTTCGGCCCCCAGTAACTATTACCACCCTGTACGGCGGCTGCGGAACTGGCCGCCTTCTGATTGCCAGCGACTTCAACGGAGACGGCAATCTCGATTTAGCCTATTGCACGGATTCTAGCATCGGCATTTCGCTCGGCAACGGCGACGGAACCTTTCGGGAGCCGGCATACTTCAACGTAAGCTCGGCGGTGGGTGAATTCAGCTTTGCTGCTGGGGACTTCAACTCCGACGGGAAAACGGATCTCATCGTCTCGGAAACTGGGGTCAAGGATCAGTTTGGCATCCTGCTGGGAAATGGCGACGGGACTTTTCAACCGCTCACTCCTGTCAAGATTCCAGGTCCCTTTGCAAGCGGGGAATTGGGCATTGCTACGGGGGATTTCAATTCCGATGGACTTTTGGACTTCATTTTTCAACTAGGTGGTGCGGGCTTCAATGTTTATCCGCAGACAGAAAAATGAAGTCAACGAGGGCTTCAGCCACAACGGCGTATGTAAGTTTTGAATTCCAAGGGTCATCGAAGGAGGATTTAACAATGAGAAGAGCACTGTGTGTTCGCCTCGTTTTAGCAGTGGGTTGCGCCTGTTGCCTATTGTTGCCCGAGCACGCCGGTGCGCAAACATGCGGTGTGCAGGGCAATCCCGCAGTCTATGGGACATGCAGCGGCTCGACGGCCTTGGTCGCTTCGACCGCCTATTTGGATGCCAGTGCGTTTTACCCTGCTGACGGAGATATCTGTCAGACAATTAACACAGTTTTGACGACATACGTTCCTTATGCAGGCGCAGTAGTCGACGCGCGTGGAATTCTTCCCACTAGCGGCGATACACTGCAATGCAGCATCAACCCTTTTTCTGGGGTCGCAGTGCCGTCAACAGTTCTTCTACCCGCAGCCAACATTCAAATAAAGGACACATGGGTATTGCCGAGTAATACGAGAATCGTTGGCGGCGACCCGCTTCCCGCTACTACCTATGCCACCCTACAAGTTCAAACGATTTTTTCCGCCACAAATTCGACCATGATTCAGATGTGCGCAAGCACCACAGCTCCATGCAGCGGGGTTTCTGTTGAGCACCTTACTATCGACGGCGAAGATTCGGCCACGATAGTTCATTCCCTGAATGGGATCTATAATTTAGCCGCCCAAGATCAAAGTTATGTCAACGACGTAAAGCTTAACAATATTGCTCTGGCAGGTGTTCTAGTCGGGCCGAACGCTCAACAATCCGGAGCCTATTCGAACATTTATGTCGTTGCACCGAATCCTACATGTGCCGCCGGCAGTTGCCCTCAATGTGTAGTACTTCAAGCGCAAACTCGGGGGATTCACGGAGCCTCATGCATCGGTAGTCCAGCAGTGTCCGGCACGCAAGGGAATGCGGCAATCTCGGTACAGGCAAGTAACAATTCAGTCAAAGACGTTCACATTGAAGCATTCTGGGATGGTGTGCAGGTGGGAAGCACAACGTCAACTGTACAGGGTGTCGCGATCGGCAACATTACGGCGGCGAGCAATCCTACTGATGGTCGCTCTACGAACGCAGTGCACATATGTGGAACCAATCCTAATAATTCAAGTAACGTGTGCTTCCCCTCGGGCACACCAGAGGCGGTTAGCGACGTGTCGGTTGTCGAAGCCTCGATAAATGCCGTCTACGGGACCTCTGTTTCCGCGATTCGCGATGACGTCACGGCTACGACAATCGCTCCCCCCAGTGGAAGCACCCACCCGAACTGGACCGTCGGAGCGTACATTCTCGGTGATCCCGTGGGCGGAGGAACAACACCTGTTCAATACAGTCGATTCAGCACTAATCCGGCAGGCAGCCACATTGGTGCCCACTTGGGGAGTCGGAATAATAGCAGTTAGCGGGGGGGCTTGTACCACATCTGGAGCTATCTATTCAAACACATCCGGTGCGACGAACACGATATACGTGTGCGTTGGCACCTTACGCTCAATGGAGCCGGTCTTGCCACAATCGGAATTGAGAACAACTACGGAGAGGAGTTGAGCCTGGTCAACGATATCGGTATCACCAATGTCGTTGGTACCGGGGCGACCGGATTGTTGATTACTACCGCTAGCAACGGGGATGCCAACAATTCGGGTCCATATTCGAATATCTATTGCTCGAACACAACCACGTGCGCGCAAATCGAAGGTACGACAGGTACGCGCGGAATCCACGGCCTGACGGCAACCATGTCGGGCGGCGCTACTGCCGTATCTGTGGACGCGCCCAACAATACTATCGAAGACGTTTATGTTAGTGGCTATACCGATGGCGTTTATATTGGACAGAACGCGTACGCGGCCAATAACGAATTGGTCAACATTTTGGCCGGGACCGGTGTGACGAACCTGGTGCATATTTCCGCTCATACCAGCACCGCGTCAGTCTGCCCCGTTGTATCGGGATCATTTCCCAACGCCTGCGACATCACTATATTCGCTGCTTCAAATGCGAGCAATGCTGTCATCCAAGATGACTTAAACCAGACTACGGTGTCGGCGTCGGTAGGCCCTAGCGTCGCTATGTACGCCCTTGGCGAGCAGATTGCCGCTGGAACCAGTACGCAACCACCTTATTCCCGGATGACTACGGCGGGTGCAACGAGCGGCGCTACATCGAATCCTGTCAATTGGTCCTTCGGCGCGAGCTCACCAACCGGTGGGACCTCGTGTGGCATAGGAAGCCTCTACAGTTGCACGAAACAGAGCGGAGGCAGCTGCACCTCCACCATCGCGACAACAACAACTCTGTGGGGCTGCACGACAAGCGGGTGGACACCAATCACGCTCTTTTGAGCAACGTCAGCCATTACAACTGACAAACGAGGGTCGCTATGACAACTATCGAGAGACAATCTTCTCCTCACCGTGAGCTATCTCGGCTGGCGGCTTTTCTGATCTTCCTGATGAGTCTAACGGGCTTAAATACGCTCAAAGCGCAAGTTCCACTTGTCAGCCCGACTCCTGGGCTCAAGGCAATTTGCACGACAGGGTCGGTATGCTCGGCTCAAACGCCCTCACTAGCGATCATCGATGCGAGCACACTCAAGATTGCCACCGGATACAGTTCGACCATCTGCGGCCGTATTTCCGCGGCATTGAACTTGTTATCAACGATGAAGAGTAGGGGAACGATTCCGACGGCGAGCGGAGTTGTGGACGCGCGCGGCGTGACAAGCCTGTCCTGCAACAGCGGAGAAACTCCGTGGAGCGGCGCGACCAGCGCTGTGCCCGCGTCTATATTGCTTCCTGCGGCTGCGATTTACATGTCCGCAGCGTGGGTTATACCAAATCAGACCCGGCTCATCGGCACCGGGACAGGGCTTGGTTCAGGGACAATAAATTACAGCGGATGCAGTTCCACGACGCTCTGTATAGAAACGGTTCTCGTTGCGCCGACCGTCTCGGCCGCTTACACGATGTTAACGATGGGGTCGTCAACCTGCTCGCCGTGCACGGGAATTACGATTGAGAATCTGACTCTTCTAGGTGGAAACCAAACGACGATCTCTGGCATACTTAACAACAGTTCGGGCCAAGGCAGCTATATAAACCATGTCGGGATGAACGGGATTGAGGGAACCGGGTTGTTAGTATCCGGATCTGGAGCACTAAATTCGGGACCATATTCGAACATTACGTTCGATGTCACGAGCGGATCATCGACAGGAACCGTGTGTGCGCAGATTCTCAATGTAGGTGGTACCAAGGGGATTCACGGCATTAGTTGCCTTTCTAGCGACACGTCCGCAACGGCAGGCATCGAAATCGACTCTTCCAGTAATTCAGTAGAGGATGTCGTGATCCAAGGTTTCAAATATGGAATCGCTCTCGGAATGAACGGAACCGCATCTAGCAACTCGATAGTGAACGTGACAGATACTACTCCACCAAGTCAGGACGATGCCACGATTTACATCCCGAATGCTGCATATCCGGTCACCGACCTAGTCGTGTTAGGTGTAACCAACTTATGCACGCCAAGTCATGGAGTGCCTTGCCATACGTTTACTATCGACGACGAGGAAACTCTAACGAAACTGTCCGCCCCGGCCGATCCATATCTCGGCATGTATGCCTTGGGCAGTTCGAATCACGGGTATTCGCGTTTTACAACTAGTTCGTCAGTGCCGACTTGGGCCGTCGGAACCGCAGCACCACAAGCAGGTACCACGGGATGTGCGGCGGGCAGTCTGTTCTCAAACACTGGGAGTGGCAGCCCCTTATGGGTTTGTGCAGCCGGTACGACTCCGACATGGACGGCGGTACCTTATTAGGGCGTAAGCTTTGCGAATCAGGCGACAATTGGTGTCAGTGTATGACATTCGTGGTACCTGAGTGTATCTGACGTTGGTTTCAGAGAGCTTCGGAGATCACCTTTCGGTGAGCTTTTTTTGTCGAGCGCCGCTAGCTCTTCGGCATATTCGCACGCCCGAGCTGTACTTTTCTCGAGATGAGGGCTGGATCGGGCAAGATGGAGGCCATTCTGGCGCTGATGCAGGTCAAATTTTACGGTGATGATCGACCGGTGCAGATAGTCATTGATGGACTAGACCCTTCCGCGGTTGACCTTGGGCCGCCCCAATTCGCAGACTTTCGGTAAGCGTACGGTGATGGCCGTTTGGACATCCTCGTAGTTAAGAGCCATTCTCCCGAAGTGGACACTTAGGTTAGGCGTCCACTTGGAGCGGAGATGGACACTTCCCAGCAAGTTACACTCATTCCCAGAGTCAGAGAGCGGTCAGTCGCAGCTCCGCGGCAGCGGCGCAGTATCGCGGAGAAGCGGGGGATCGTCGAAGAGACGTTGGTGGAAGGCGCGTCGGTAGCGCGGGTAGCGCGGGCGCATGGGATCAACGCGAACCAGGTATTTGGCTGGCGTCGGCTCTACCAGGCGGGAAGACTGGGGAGCGCAAGCCGGCCATGAAGTTGCTGCCGGTTCGGGTGAATGAGAGTGTGCCGGAGCCTCTGCCGGTGCGCGGGTCCGCCGACTTTCCGAAAGCACAGCCGGGCACGATTCACATCGAACTGCGGCAAGCGCAGGTGCGCATCGAAGGCAACGCGGATGCGGCGCTGGTGCGCGTTTTGCTGGAGTGCTTGCGGGGATGATCGGGCCGCCGACGAACACGCGAGTTTGGATCGCAGCCGGGGTGACGGACTTGCGGCGCGGCTAGGGGTTCAGGGCCGTTCCAGAGACTCGAGATGCCGTCAAAGCGCCGCGGTCTTCCTTCGTATCCTCTTAAGCAGACTTAGAAATTCTCCAGCAGCCAAAAGTTGTCATCGACAATTCCCTCGAAATAGGCCAGGTGTTTACCATCCGGGGACGAAATAGGCGCTCCGATCCACGGAGCAACCCGTTTGAAGAGTACGTGAGTATTTCCATCCAGATCGATGCGCGAGATAAGGAACTCAGTCGAAGTAGGAATACTGGCGAACAAGGCCTTCCCATCCGCGGCCCAGGTGAAACCATAGATCCGCCACCCCTTTGGCAACGAGAGACTCCGCTCCGTGCCATTCTGCAAATCGAGTATGCGGATCTGTTCACGAAGCTCGGTCCGACTCGCTAAAGCGATGTGCGAACCGTCTGGGGAAATGCACCACTGCAGGTCGTTAGCTTGCCCCCACTTAGTCCGAATGATTTCCTTACCTTGCCCTTGCACGGGATCCAAGGCATAGAAAATAAGCTGGCCTTGTTGCTCACGGCTGATGACGCATGAACTGGAGGGCCGTGAAGGGCAGTCGAAGGTAATCATCGGGTCGACAGGGGCTTCAAGCACTTGCTCGGGCGATCCGCCGGAATCGGGAACTCGCATCAATCTCTGCGAAGCCGACTGAGACTCGCCCACCGCCCAATAAAGAATCCATGCGGCATCCGGACTAAACGAAGGGTACAACAGATTATCTGGACTGCTGGCAAGAAGTTCCGGTGCATCGGCGTCAATTCGCTGTTTGTAGATCTGAAACCTGCCCGCAAGGTTCGACATAAGAAGAACGCTCCCGCTGTCGCGCGTCCATCCAACGACCACATTGCCGCTGTCGCTCGACGTCAGGCGTTTGGGCGAATCCAGCCGCGTGCCCTTGTCTTTAAGCTCACCGATGTAGGTCTCGTTCCACTGCCGGTTCTTCCCTGCAACCAAACGACTGCCATCACGGCTGACGCTCGGGTTGTGCGCGAGGGAATCTGCCCAATTGGTCATCTGCGCTGGCTTCCCCGAAGGCACTCCCGTCTGCGAGTCTGTCGAGATAGCCCAAAGTTTCGGCCGCCCTCCAAGTACCTTTTCTCCCGAGGATGAAAAGACCAGGCGCCCATCGGGAAGCCAGACCATACCGGCCCAAATCAATAATCCAGGATCCGAAACCACAACACTTGGCGCTCCTCCATTGATGGAAAGCGTCTCGATGCTGCCCCCGGCATTCAGACTATCGACCCCTCCTTTCGCGAATTTCTTAAGGTACGCTAACCGCTGCCCGGAACTGGACCAGGCCAGAGACCTGTATTCGTCACTTTCCTTGTCCTGGATTTTTCTTGCATTTTCCCCATCGGCTCCCGCCAGCCAGATCTCGTGCCCGCGGCCGCTGATGAAAGCGATGGTCGATCCGTCTGGAGAAACCTTTGCCTGTGAGCTGTGAATACGGAGCTTACGCGGCGCACCTCCGAAAACGGAAATCGACCAGAGAACATTACCCTCGGCTTCGTTTTGAGACTCGATGATCAACTTCTCCCCATCGGGAAACCACGTCACATCCCAGAGATGAGTTCGCAATTCCTCTGGCAGAGCCATGTCGTGAGATTCCCCGGATTCAATGGCAATTAAGTGCAGGCCCTTATGGTCAACATAGGCGACGCGCTTGCCGTTGGGCGAAATACTGCCGCCAAACACGTTGTCCTCTGCCAGAGTATGCGTGATCTGCGCCTCGCTTAACGCCCTCCGTGGCGCGGATTCTCTACCTTTGAACCAAAACCATCCCAAGCCAAGCCCGAGTAGTGTCAACGCCACAAGTAAACCAAAAATAGTAATAGTGAAGAGCTTCGCCGGAGTACGCGCGGTGATGCCGGAACCCGTGGCCGCGCGCAAGCCGGTAGCGGATCCGGACCCAGAGGCCGCCGCTCCCGTTGTCGCCGGGATTCGCCCGGACGTCGTGTCACGCCTGAGACGTTGCAAGTCAGTGCGGATGTCGGACGCGTGCTGATAACGGAGCCCCCGGTCTTTCTCCAATGCCTTATGAATGATCTCTTCCAGCTTCGCCGGAACCTCGCGGTTGATCTCCGTCGGTGGTATCGGGTCCCGGTTCAGAATCCCGTCATAAATAGTCGCGGCGCTGTCTCCGTGAAACGGCACCGAGCCGGTCGCCATCTCGTACAGCACCGCTCCGAAGGAAAACAGATCCGTGCGGCTGTCTAGTTCCTTGGCCCGCGCCTGCTCCGGCGACATGTATGCGACAGTTCCGACCGCTTGCCCAGGGCTGGTGAGGTGCGCCTCGTCCAGTGTCTGTGTCGCTGCTGCCGCCACCTGGCTGGCCGAACTGCTCCCGGCCGTGACCTTCGCCAATCCGAAATCGAGAATCTTGGCGTGTCCGCGCTTGGTAACAAAAATGTTGGCCGGCTTGATGTCGCGGTGGACGATGCCTTCGGAGTGAGCCGCATCCAGCGCCTCGGCAATCTCGATGGCAAGCGAGAGAATCAATTCCGTTTCCAGCGGACGATTGCCGATGCGGTGCTTCAGCGTAACCCCGTCCAGAAACTCCATAGCGATGAAGGACTGCTCGCCGCTCTTGCCAATGTCGTATATGGTGCAGATGTTGGGATGGTTCAGAGCAGAAGCAGCCTGCGCCTCACGCTCGAAGCGAGCCAGAGCTTGCGCATCGTTGGCCACATCGTCGGGCAGAAACTTGAGGGCAACAAAACGATGCAGCCGCGTATCCTCGGCCTTGTAAACGACACCCATCCCTCCCCCGCCGAGTTTTTCGACGATGCGGTAGTGCGAGATTGTCCGGCCGATCACAAGAGCAAAATCCTACGTCTGTGAAACAGTCAAGTCAATGAAAGCGATGAACTGGTAGCGTCCCAGTCCGAATTCGCTTTGAAATGGTGCGGCTTCAGCCGCGCCGTAAATGCCTCGAAATTAATCGCGACTTTAGCCGCTGCGGGGACCTGTTTTTCAAACTGACTCCCTACCGATGAACTGCTGCACAAGCGGGTGGGGACTGACAACCGATCGTCTACAATCGAAATTCACATGCACCCGGCCCGCATAGCCGAACTGCTCCAACCCTTCCTATCAAACCCTTGTCATTCCGAACCGGGCCAAAGGCCCGGTGAGAGCCTGCCCAGAGGCGCACGCCGAAGGGAACCTGCTGTCCCTGTTGTCCTCTCCGCAACTCAGCTCCAAAGTATATCGACGTACATCGATATACTCCGACACTGGAACGCCCGCATCAACCTGACCGCCATCCACAACCAAGAAGAAATAGTAACCCGCCACTTCGGCGAGAGCCTATTCGCAGCCACCCACCTATTCCCAAAGGTTTACCCCGTGAACCCCGTGCCCTCCGTGGTGAAAGGTGTTGGTGTTGAAGTTCCCGAAGCCCAGAGCCCAAAGCCCGAAGCCCGCCTAGCCAACCACCGATTCCCGTTTTACCCTGTGTCTTCCTCTGTGTCCTCTGTGTCCTCCGTGGTGAGAGGTTTTGACTCTGCCTTTGAGTTGGCCAACGACCAACGACCAACAACCAACGACGGGTTTTCTCCCCGGCGACGCCTTCAAATTCTTCATGATCGCCTACCTACTATTCCGCCTACTCTGCGACTTCATCAAGCCCTATCCACGCCTCTTC
>Ga0302324_100000374_pt1 | contig 121703 bp, 95 predicted proteins | sample Palsa_T0_1_FD_201949 | JGI IMG/M metagenome (GOLD analysis project Ga0302324, IMG submission 201949) | Peat permafrost microbial communities from Stordalen Mire near Abisko, Sweden - Palsa_T0_1 | ecosystem: Environmental > Terrestrial > Soil > Palsa > Peat permafrost | place: Sweden: Abisko... | reverse complement strand
CTTTCTCCACCGGAACGAGCTTCGCCACCGGCTTCCCGCGCTTGGTGATGACGACGGATTCGCGCTTAGCGGCAACTTCGTCCATGATGGCGAGGCAGCGGGCTTTGAAGGTGCCGGCGGGGATGGTTTTTGTTTTCATGGGCATGAGATCATGGTCATTGTACCATGGTCATGTCTGGGCCCTAATTGCTTTGTAAATCCAACTCCGTCCCTCCGCAGCTTCCTCCACCACCCTCCCTTCGCTTAAACACCAGGAAACTTCGGGCTGCACTGTCATCGAGCCGCACGAGCTGATCGGTCGCATCGTAGTTACGATCTCCGGCCGCCCCGCCTTCGATGTGCAAAACGTAGGTACCAGACGGCACGCCCTCAAAAGAAAATCTGCCGTCTTGGTCCGAACTCGCTACGTAACTAGCGTGCGTAATTGGATCTTGCAGCCTTAAGCCGGCACCGACAATGGGAACGTCAGCTCGATGAACCAAGTTCCAAATCGGTGTGCCGCCCTTCCCGGGCTGCGAATCCACGAGCTTTCCGGCAACGCTGCTAGTTCCCGGAGCTTCATCGCCCCAAGTGTAGGTGAGTTTACTCTTCGCTCTCCTGGGCGGTTTCTCGCCGACATGAAAACATGTGTACACCACGCCTGTTCCGAGTAGATCGCCGTTCAGCCAATATAGTCCCGGCGGAAGCTTCGGGACATGAATGATCCCATTCTCGTCTGTAACTCCTGAAAATTGCTCCGCGCCCTTTGCGGTGACATGAAAGCTGACTCCAGCCAGCGGCTTGTCATCATGCGTTATCAGTATCGTGAAGGTCGGTCGCATCTCATCCCTATTGTTTAAGCAGCCTGCCATGGAACAGCCGAGTGCTGCGGACACACAGATCAGTGGGAGAATCGCAATCGAAACGTAGCGACCGAACGGCATAAAAACATTCCTCCCTAGCAATACCGCTCCCGAATGAAGTCCGCAATACCCGCGTAGGCCTTAGTCAGAGTCTGCTCATCCGGCAGGAACACGATGCGGAAATGCTGTGTGCCCGGCTTCTGGCCGAAGCCGGAGCCGTGCACGACCATGACATGTTTCTGGCGAATCAGTTCCTTCACGAAGATTTCGTCACTCTCCGGGATATCGATTTTGGGGTAAGCATAAAAAGCCCCGCGGGGCGCGACGCAACTCACGCGCGGCGTGGCCTCGCACCATTTCTGGGTGAGATCGCGGCGGGAGCGCAGCTTGCGCTGGACTTCGATGAGATGATCCTGCGGGCCTTCCAGCGCGGGCTTGATCGCATACTGTTCGGGATGGTTGGCACAGAGGCGCGCGCGCAGCAGACGATGTATGCCCTCGGTATAAGCCTTTACCGCGGCGGCGTCGCCGGAGACGATGCCCCATCCGATGCGCCATCCGGGGACGAGGTAGTTCTTCGACATGCCACCGAAGGTCACGCAGGGCACGTCGGGCGCGACTGAGGCGAATGCGATGTGCGGCGTGTCTTCCAAGATTAGCTTGTCGTAGATCTCGTCGGAGAAGACGATCAGATTATGGCGCCGCGCGAGATCGGCGACTTGCTCCAGCATCTGGCGTGTGCACAGCGATCCGGTAGGGTTGTTGGGATTAATCAGCACGATGCCGCGGGTGCGGGGCGTGACCTTGCGTTCGATATCGGCTAGTTCGGGATGCCAGGCGTCGTCTTCGTTCAAGTCGTAGGCATTGAGCGCGATGCCCAGCTTGCATAGCACGGCCGAGTACAGCGGATAGTCGGGATTCGGCGTGAGGATGTCTTCGCCGGGATTGACCAGCGCCGAGATGCAGAGATCGACGGTCTCACTCACGCCTGCCGTGACGAATACATCCTGCACCGTGGTGATGCCCTTGCGCGCGGCCTCACCGCGAATCGCTTCGAGCGCTTCCCGAACTCCGGGCGACGGGGCGTAGCCGTTCTTGCCGTCGCGCATGGCCTTATAGGCGGCCTCGATAATGTGCGGTGGAGTCTTGAAATCGAAATTCAGCGGATCGCCCACATTCAGCGGGAGTACTCTGTGTCCCTGGGCGATGACTTCGTCGGCAACGCAGGCCAAGTCGCGGATGGCGTAGCGGACGTTTTCGAGACGGGACGCGGCGGTGATTTCGCGAGCTTGAGTGGAGGGCATACAGCCAAATTCTAACCTTAGAGGGCGCGCAGGACGCAGGGAAATCGCGAAAAGGGCTCCAACCAAGGGCCTTCACCACAGAGGACACGGAGGACACAGAGGATTTCAATCATCTTCTTGCTTCCTCTGTGTCCTCCGTGTCCTCTGTGGTGAACGGGTTAGTCTTCCCGGTCGATCTGCGCCTTCTGCAGCTTGTCGGAATAATCCACGTACACTGCCTTCCACTCCGTGTAGAAATCAATCGCGCCGATTCCGCCCTCGCGATGGCCATTGCCGGTTGCTTTGGTGCCGCCGAAGGGCAGGTGCACTTCGGCGCCAATTGTCGGTGCGTTGATGTAGGTGATGCCGGCGTAGAGGTCGCGAATCGCCGAGAACGCTTTGTTGACGTCCTTGGTGTAGAGTGCGGACGACAGGCCGTATTCGATTCCGTTGGCGATCTCGATGGCATCCTCGAGATCGTTGCAGGGGATGATCGAGACCACGGGTCCAAAGATTTCTTCCTGCGCGATGCGCATCTTGGGGTCGACGTCGGTGAAGACGGTCGGCTCCATGAACCAGCCATGTTGGTAATCGCCCTGGTCGAGCCGATTCCCGCCGCAGACCAGCTTCGCGCCTTCGTTCTTGCCGATCTCCACGTAGCTGAGATCCTGTTTCAATTGTCGCTCGTTGATAGCAGGGCCCATTTGTACAGTTTCATCAAGGCCGTTGCCGACTTTGAGCTTCTTCGCGCGTTCGACCAGACGGTCGATGAATTCGCGATACACGCCTTTCTGCACGATGATCCGGCTGGTCGCGGTGCAGCGCTGGCCAGTCGTACCAAACGCGCCCCAAAGGCCGCCTTCCATGGCGAGGTCGAGGTTGGCATCGTCGAGCACGATCATGGGATTTTTGCCCCCGAGTTCCAGCGAGCAATGCTTGAAGCTCTGCGCCGCGATGCCGCCAATGATGCGACCCACCTTTGACGAGCCGGTAAACGAAACCGCACGAACGTCGGCGTGTTCGGCGAGCGGCGCGCCGGCCTCCGGGCCGTATCCGGCGATGATGTTGATCACGCCTTTCGGCAGTCCGGCGTCCATAAGAGCGCGCACCAAATTAAAAGTGGAGAGTGGCGTGTCCTGTGCAGGTTTGATGACGCAGGTATTCCCACAGACGATTGCCGGCAGCAGCTTCCAGGAAGAAATTGCCATCGGGAAATTCCAGGGCGTAATCATGCCGCAGACGCCGATCGGCTGGCGCACGGCCATGGCGAACTTGTTGGGCATTTCCGACGGCACTGTGGGACCAAACAGGCGGCGGCCTTCGCCGGCGTTGTAGTAAGCGGCGTCTATCGCCTCCTGCACGTCGCCGCGAGTCTCGGCGAGAACCTTGCCCATTTCACGGGTCATTTCGCGGGCATGGTCTTCTTTGCGTTCGATCAGGATTTCAGCGGCGCGGAAAACGATCTCGGCGCGGCGCGGCGCGGGAACCAATCGCCATTTGGTGAAGGCGCGCTTGGCGGCGGCGACGGCGGCGTCCACGTCGGCTTTGGCGGATTTCTGGAAGATGCCGACCAGGTCGCGCGTGTCGGCAGGATTGCGATTTTCGAATGTCTCTCCGGTCGAAGCCTCGACCCACTCGCCGTCAATGAAATTCTTGAAGACCTTGGTCTTGCCGTAGCTGAGCGTGGCTGGACTGGTCAAGGTATCGGTTGCCATGATTTCTCCTGGGCTTCTGAAATGGGGTTCCTGATATGAAGGCTTGAATATTGATGCTACAGCTGGGGCAGAAGGTGCGGCAAGGGAAGGGCGGCAAACGGCTACCGCCACTTTTTCACATGCGGCCAGAGAGTAGCCAGCGAATCGAACTTCTTGCCTCTGCAAATGTAGACGTCAATCTGCTGCTCCAGCGCATATGGATTTGCCGCCGAGGTCCCGACGTAGTCGACCTGCTGCCAGAGTTGTTCCAACTTTTGCCGGCTGTCGTCGAGCACGATCATGCAGTTGCCGGAGTAGTTGCGCGGTCCCCAGAGAAACCAAGTCTGGTGGCCGCTGAGTGAAGCGGGCAAGCCGTTGCGCCGGCCAAGAAAATCGATGGCTCCGGCCTGTCCATAATCCTGGGCGAAGATGCCGCAGTCCTGACGCTCTTCGGGGGCGAGTTGATTCCACGCGATTGTGGTCTCATCCACAATTTCCTGCCATCCGAACTGGTCGGAATACCATTGCGGCAAGGCAGCGCGCTCGTGCGCGTGTTCCGTGACAGGGAGTTTGAACGGCAGATGCTTCGCGTAGGCGAGGAAGCGATCAGGAGAAAGAACTGGGACCACGATCGGCGAGAGGTAAACGCCGTCGGCCAGCAGAACGACAACAATCACCGGCTTCAACCACTGCAGGCGCCGCCACCCGCTGTTCGAACGCTCGTTGGCCTGTCCATCCGTTCGAGTTTCCGTCCATCCGTCAATCGCCCCCCGATGACCACCGCGCCCGCCGCCAGCAGCATGGGATAAACCGGGGCCAGGTAATAAATCTTGCCGTGCAGCACAAAGAAAACGGCATAGCAAACCAGATAGCACCACCCCAGGAAGCGATACGGCCTGAGCCGCGCCGAGAACAGAAGGAATAACAATCCCCTCAGCCAAATCGGCAGGGTGAGAGGATTCACCAGCAGGATCTGCTGCCACAAGAACTGAGCTGGCCCGAGTACAACGTCGCGGCCGTCGGCTTTGATGTTGTGAATCAGTTGCACAAACGGCCAGTCATAGCGGATGTTCCACAGCAGGTTCGGCAGGAAGATCAGAAAGGCGGCGAGTCCGCCCAGCCAGATCCATTTGTCGGCAAAGGCCCGCCGCTGCTCGGTCAGCAGCAGGCCCACGACAATTCCGAAGCCGAAGACGGCGATCGAATACTTCTCTTCCATGCCGACGCCGGCGGCCACGCCGAACCACAGCCAATACCGCGGGTCGTTCCTCCTAATGGAGAGAATGGCGAAGTAGGCGCAGCCCATCCACAGGTTGGGTTCAAGACAGTTCGTGCCAAGCAGGCTCCCGTTCGACAGATACTGGGGCACAACGACTGCGCAAATGGCGCTCAGGACGACGGCAAACCGGCGTCCGCCCAGCTCGCGGCCGAGAACCGCCGTCTGTACCACCAGCAACGACGACGCTAGGGCAGGGATAAACCGAATGCTGCGCAGCGAGTCTCCCAGGACCGAGCGGCAGATGCGAACCAGAAAGGGAATCAGCGGCGGCTGGTCGACATAGCCCCACTGCAGGTGGTTGCCGCAAACGATGTAATTGAATTCATCGCGGAAATAGCCGTAGCGGTTGTTGAAATAGATGTGGAACAGCAACTTGGCCAGCGCGATCGCCCAGACGATTGCCATACCAGAAGCGAGAAACGGTTGCCGGTTGCGATTTGAATCCGACAACGCTGCGGGAGTGCTGGCCATGGGCAAGCAAGAATATCTGATCCGGAGGGAAGTTTCACCAGCGGCAGACAAACTCTTGACTTGGTCCAAACCGGCATGGCGGAGCGCCGCCCTTCGCACTTCGGTAATGTCCCAAACTGATTACCTGTTTTTTCCTCGGTTTTGCTTGTGCTAACTTTGATCGTTACCGCATATTTACTGAGGTTTCTCGGTCCAAGTGTCTTCTGACGATCGCAAATCGGGGATCCACGTTGCGTGGACGACCATCACGTACCGCAGCGTAGTCCTGCTGGTCCTCGCGGCCGTTGCGATACTGTTCATCGCCATTCGCCTGGTGTTTCCACAATTCACGCAGAACAGCGTGAAGGCGGGGGAAAATCTCGCCGGCAGATTGTTGGAACGTGTGGAAGGGATGGCTCCGGCGGCCGGTACGGGAGGTTCGACTGCCCAGCAGGCACATTTCACGGCTCTCGACGGCACGGTGCGCGTGAAAAAGGGCAGCGGCAATAGTTGGGTCACGGGTGATTACAGCATCCCCCTGGAAAAAGGTGACGTGGTCCAGACCGGTTCGGAAGGCATGGCCAAAGTCGTTTTCAACGACGGCACCAGCTACACCGTGAAACAGGATTCGCTGATCGTGATCGAGGAGAACTCCGCCAACGACCAGCAGCAGACGAACGTCGCTGTGACCGTCAGCACCGGAACCGTCGATCTTTCGACCGCCACTTACAGCCAGGGTTCAAAATCGCAGGTGATCGTAGCGGGAGCGACGGCGTCTCTGTCTCCGGAGTCGGCGGCGCAGGTGCATAACGATCCCAAAGCCGATCAGCACGAAATCCTGATGAAAAAAGGTACCGGCGAGGTCACGCGCAACGGCGAGACGGTCGAACTCGCCAACTGGGAAAAGGTGAGCTTCCAGGGGCAGCAGTCGCGCATGGAGAAGGACAAAGAGATTGGTCCGCCTACGCCAATCGCTCCCGCCAACATGGCGCCACTATTTTCCGCGGGTGCTGCCACCAAGGACGTGGAATTTTCCTGGACGGCGATGACGAATGCAGTTGGTTACCGCTTGCGCATCTCCCGCAACCCTTATTTTTCTTCTACACTGGTTGATAAGAAGGTTAATACGGCGGCGGTAACGGTTACGAGCCTCGGGGAAGGCGCTTATTACTGGATGGTGCAGTCCTATGACGCCAGCGGGAAGGAATCGCTGGAGAGCGAAAAGAATCGCTTCACCATTATTTCCAAGGGCAAGGACACGGAAGCCATTCAGTTAGAGCTGGATCCTTTCATTCAGCACGGGCACGTGATTGAAGTGACGGGCAAGACCCAGACCGGCGCGCGAGTGATGGTGAATGGCAGTGAAGTTCCGATGATCAATTCCGACGGCGGCTTCCACTATTTCACCCCGCCGCTGCCGCCCGGGGAAGCCGTGATTACGGTAACGGCCCAAACGGCGCAGGGCGGAGTGAACACGCAGCAGCAGAAGATCATTATTCAGTAATCGATTTTTGGTTTCGTTTTTCGGTTTCAGCAGGATTGCCGGGCATTTCGTAGAATAAAAAAGCCAGCACCCTGACAAATAAAACTCCGGGAGACTCCCGGGTTAAAGCATCACGCAGAAAGACGCGGGAATATTTCGTCATGTCAAACAACGGATTCCGATCAGGACCGACACGCAGTCATAATCTCCGGTCGCTGTTCAGTATTTTTTCGAGCGACCTGGCCATCGACCTCGGCACCGCCAATACCCTGGTGTATGCGCGCGGCAAGGGCATCGTGGTGAACGAGCCTTCGATTGTCGCCATCAACAAGAACACGGGCGAGGTTGAGGCGGTCGGCAAAGAAGCGAAAGAGATGCTGGGCCGCACGCCCGGCAACATCGTCGCCATCAAGCCCATGAAAGACGGCGTAATCGCCGACTTCAAAGTCACCGAGAAGATGCTGAACTATTTCATCCAGAAGGCGCATAACCGCAAGATGCTGGTGCATCCGCGCATCGTGATTGGCGTGCCATCCGAGATCACGCAGGTGGAAAAACGCGCGGTCATGGATTCCGCGTATCGCGCCAAGGCCAGTGAAGTGCATCTGGTTGAGCAAGCCATGGTTGCAGCCATTGGCGCGGGCCTGCCCATCACCGAGCCCAGCGGCAACATGGTGGTCGATATCGGCGGCGGCACTACCGACATCGCAGTCATCTCTTTGAGCGGCATCGTCTACTCGCGATCCGTGCGCATGGCCGGCAACCAGATGGACGAAGCGGTCATGAACTATCTGAAACGGAAATACAACCTGCTGATCGGCGAGCGCACCGCCGAACAGATCAAGATGGAAATCGGCTCCGCGCACCAGCTCGACAAGCCCATGACCATGGAGATCAAAGGCCGCAACCTGATCGAAGGGGTGCCCAAAACAATTACGGTTGACGACGGCGAAATCCGCGAAGCTCTCAGCGAATGCGTTTCCACCATCATGAACGCGATCCGCGTCGCGCTTGAGCGCACGCCTCCTGAACTTTCCGCCGACATCAGCGACCGCGGTATCGTGCTCACCGGCGGCGGCGCGCTCCTCAAGAATCTCGACAAACGGATCCGCGAAGAAACCGGACTGCCCGTTTCGATCGCCGACGACCCGCTCTGCAGCGTGGTGCTTGGCACGGGCAAGATGCTCTCGGATTTCAAGCTGCTGAGGAAGATCTCAATCGAGTAGAAAAGCAGGGGAAGGCGGCCAACGGTCAGCGCCAGAACATCTGACCCCTAATCCCTGACCCCTGACCTCTGATTTTATGGAATCCGTACTCGGCCGCTACCGTAACCTCGTCATTCTTGTAGGCGTGTTGTTTCTGCAAGTGCTCGGGCTGGCGACGCAGGTCAAGCGCGGCGGCGGCAACGATCCCGAAAGCACGCGCCTCATCCGCATCTGGGCGGTGGGCGCAATCAGTCCTTTCGAGCGGGCTTTGGTTTGGGGCGAGAACGGCGTCGGCAATCTCTGGCATAGCTACTTTTATCTGCGCGGTGTGCGCGCCGAGAACCGCCAACTGAAAAACCAGATTGAGCAGATGCGTCTCGAACAGGTGCGGCTCAGTGAAGACGCTGCCCAGGCACGGCGCTTGCAAGGTTTGGTGGCCTTCAAAGAGCAGTTCATCTCCCGCACCGTGGCCGCTCAGGTTATCGGTTCCAGCGGCAGCGACCTTTCGCGGACGATCTATATCGATAAAGGCGAGAACGCCGGCATAAAGCGCGACATGGCGGTTATGACGGCCGACGGCATCGTCGGCAAGGTGCTGGTGGTCTACCCTTCAGTGTCGCAAGTGCTGTTGATCAGCGATCAGAGCAGCGGCGTGGGCGCGTTGCTCGAGAAAACGCGTCTGCAAGGCGTGCTGCGGGGCACTGCCAATGGCGAGGTCGTGCTCGAGCGCGTCATGAGCGATGAGCAGGTTCCGGTCGGCGAAACCGTGCTGACCAGCGGCGGCGATCAGATTTTTCCCAAAGGCCTGCCGGTCGGGACGGTCACGGCGGTCGGCAACGGCAAAGACCTGTTCTTGAATATCAAAATCAAGCCCGCCGCCAACCTCAGCAAACTGGAAGAAGTGCTGGTTCTGGTCGAGAAGCAGGAACGGCAGGCCACTGCGGAAGACAATGTTCGGGTGCGCGCCGCCGACATTCTCGCGCAGCGCTTGCCATCAGTGCCCGACAAACCAGCCACGGACGCCAACTCCGTTTCGGGCGCGGCCGCAGGATCGACCAAGCCCTCTGACTCAAAGTCGGCGACCGCGAAGCCTGCTGTCTCGAAGCCTGAGACGAAGTCCGCCACGCCCGCCTCGCCAATGTCGCCAACGCCCAAGAGTCCCTCGAGCAGGACCAATACTCCATCGTCCCCCGCCTCGCCCCCGGCCAATCCGCAGCCGCCCACAACTGAAAGCAGCCCACAATAGCGTGCCCATCACCTACACATCGAATGAGCAGGTTGAGGTCTACCGGTTCAGCATCCCCATTACGATCGGCGTTCCATTGCTGGCGCTCTTTGTGCAGGCATTCGTGCCGCTGCGGTTTCCGCGGTTTGCCGTTTACATTGACTTGCCGCTGCTGGTCACGATTTTTTTTGCCATGGCGCGCCGCAACCCCGTTGCCGGCCTGTTCACCGGAGCTGTCATAGGCCTGGCGCAGGACATGCTGGGTCATAATCCGATTGGAATCTACGGTATCGCTAAGACCGTAGTGGGCTACGGAGCCTCGTCGCTGGGCGTGAAACTGGACGTCGAAAACGCCGGCGCCCGCTTCCTGGTGACCCTGGGTTTTTACCTGGTACATTCCGCGGTCTATTTTACCGTAGCCCGCGGACTGGTCAACATGACCCAGACTTGGAGTTGGTCTCGCGGCATTCTGGCCGGCCTGGCCAACGCGGCTCTCGGCACGTTGCTGTTCTTCCTGCTCGACAAGTTCAAGCGGAGAACGTAGGAACCGTCGTTGGTCGATGATCGTTCGTCGTTGGCCAAATCCTCGACATGGCAGGGTAGTGACCTCGGTTACTAATCGAGTTCCTCACCGAATTCAGCACGGCTTACAATAAGAGCAAAGCGCTAAGCCAACGACGAACGACCAACGACCAAGGACTGATTTCATGTTCGGCCGCGACGAAAAAGTTTCCGAAATCCGCCTTACGGCGGCGCAGTACATCATCCTCGCCATCTTCCTCGTGCTCGCCTACGGACTGTGGAAGCTGCAGGTGATGGAGAGCGGCTATTACGCTTCCGCAGCCGAGAAGAATCGGGTTCGCAACGTGCCCGTGCTCGCGCCTCGCGGGAAAATTCTCGATCGCGAAGGGCGCACGATTGTCGACAACTATCCATCGTTCTCCGCGCTACTGTTGCGCGATTCCTCGCGCGATCTGGCCGGCGATGCCGACCTAATTGCCCAAGGCTTGCACCTCGATGCCAACGAAGTGCGCGCGCGCATCCGGCACTTTGCGGCGATGCCGCAGTATCAGCCAATTTTTCTGAAGGAAGACATCACTCCCGATGAATTGCAGTTCATCGAAGCCCATCGCAACGAGTTGCCGGAACTCGATACCATCATGGCGCACCGGCGCCTGTATCCGCGCAACGGATTCATGGCGCACCTGATCGGCTATGTTGGCGAAGTCAGCGAAGACATGCTGAACCAGCCGCAGTTCGAACTCTACAACGCGGGAGACGTTGTCGGCATCTCTGGAGTCGAACGCCAGTACAACACGCTGCTGATGGGCCAGAACGGATCGCGCCAGGCGCTGGTCGACAGCCATGGCCGCGAAGTCGGACGCCTGGGCGAGACCGAAGCCGTGCCCGGCAAGCAGCTCAAGCTGACCGTTGACATCGATCTGCAGATTGCCGCCGAAGAGGCTCTGGAAGGGAAGAACGGAGCCATCGTCGCCATGGATCCGCGCACCGGCGAAATTCTCGCCATGGTGAGCGGACCGTCGTTCGATCCCAACGATTTTGCAGTGCACGTGTCGCGCGATCAATGGAACAAGCTGGTTACCGATCCCGACAAGCCCCTGCTGAACAAAGCCATCCAGGCGCAACTTGCGCCGGGTTCGACGTTCAAGATCATCATGTCGGTCGCTGGCTGGCAGGAAGGCATCGCCCAGACTCTGCATGTGAACTGCACCGGAAGCGCCGAGTTTTATGGCCGCCGCTTCGGCTGCTGGCAGAAAGGCGGCCACGGCGCAGTCGATCTCGATAAAGCCATCTTCCAGTCGTGCGACGTTTTCTTTTATACGTTGGCAGAGAAACTCGGCATCGATCGCATAGCAAAATACGCGACCGATCTTGGACTCGGCCAGAAGACCGGTATCGACTTACCCAACGAAGTGAGCGGTGTCATGCCCTCGGAAGAATGGAAGATCAAGAATTTCAAGCAGAAATGGTTCGCCGGCGAAACCATTTCTGTCGGCATCGGTCAGGGCGCCATCGCGATTACGCCGGTGCAATTATTGCGCGCCATCAGCGCCATCTCCATGGGCGGACGCATGGTCGTGCCCCACGTGATCAATCCCACAGATGTTCCGCCTGGCTACGTTGAGGCGCAACATTTCACCGAGGTCAAGAACGTTACGATCGATCCCAACGGGTGGAACGCCATCACCGACGCCATGGGGAAAGTGCTATTGCCCGGCGGCACGGCCCCGTCGGCGCATATTCCGGGAATCGATATTGCCGGCAAGACGGGTTCGGCACAGATTGTATCGCTGGCGACGCGCGCGAAATTCAAGAACGCCGAAGACCTGGCGCAGAACGGCTGGTTCGTGGGCTTCACTCCGCGGCGCAATCCGGACATTGTCGTCTGCGTCCTGTTCCAGGGTGGCGAGCACGGCAGGTTGGCGGCCCATTTGGCGACGCAAGTGATTAAGGCCTATGTCGACAAGCAACGCCGCACACCGCAGAAACTGGTGGAGAAACCCAAGATCGGAGGAACAGTCGATATCGGCGGCCTGTGGACCGAGCCCGATTCCGACGGAGACAAGGAAAGGCTACAAGGCGGCCGGTTTGTTCTAGATTTGTCAAAGAAGCCGCTGGCCGTCGCAATCGCTGCCCCAGGAATGCAATAGCCCATTTTCCGCGGGATCTCAGCGGTCGATCCCTCAGCGAAAAAGCTAAAAGCTAGGAGCTAAAAGCTAGAAGCTGTTCTTATGGCACGTTACGTCTCATACCGCGATTTCGACTGGGTCCTGTTGGGCTTCGTGCTCATGATCTGCGGTCTGGGCATAATGGAAATCCACAGCGCCACCATGCACACGAAGTTTGCCGGAGCCCACGTCAAGCAGATCTACTGGGTATTGGCGGGTGTGGGCATGATGTTTGTGGTCAGCCTGATCAATTACCAGGCACTGCTGGATCAGATCCACTGGTTCTACATTGCCGGTGTCGCCTCCTTGATGTCGGTCCTACTGTTCGGACAAAGGTATCTTGGTGCGAAGCGTTGGATCCACATGCCTGGCGGCAACCACTTTCAGCCCTCGGAATGGGTCAAGCTGATCCTGATCCTCGCAGTTGCCAAGTATTTTGCCGACATGCGCCAGCGGGAGCTTTCCTGGTCCGATTTTCTGAAGGCGGGAGCGATTGTCGGCATTCCCATGCTGATGGTACTCGCGCAGCCTGATCTCGGCACCGCGCTCACCTACGTCCCCATCGCGGTCATGGGAGTGTTTCTAGGCGGCCTGCAGTGGAAGCAGGGGCTGACTGTCGCCCTGCTGGCGACCGTGGGAATTGGCGCGGTCTTCCTGGTTCCGCGGGTACACGTCCTGAAGTCGTATCAAAAACAGCGTTTGACCAGCTTTATCGATCCCGAACTCGATCCTCAGGGCTCTGGGTACCAAGTTGAGCAATCCAAGATCGCCGTGGGTTCCGGGGGCCTGTGGGGCGGCAAGGGCTCGCAAACCCACGGTAATTTCCTTCCCGTGCCGCAAACCGACTTCATTTTCGCGGCCTTTGCCGAGGAACATGGATTCGTAGGCGCGCTGGGGGTTCTGCTGTTATACTTCATAGTGCTGATGCGTTTGACCCAGAACGCGCAAACAGCGCCCGACCGCGCTGGCACGTTCGTGGTGATGGGTGTGGTGGCTGTGCTTAGCTTCCATATCCTGGTCAATGTCGGCATGGTGGTTGGCTTTATGCCGGTCACCGGAATACCGCTGCCGTTGATGAGTTATGGTGGGTCTTCCGTGTTGTTCATGTTCCTGGCGCTGGGGATGGTCATGAATGTTCGGATGCGCCGCTTCGTAAACTAGCTCTCATGAGTGGTTTACGGGGAATACTGAACGGGGAAGAACGGCAGGAAAAAGCAGTTTTGCTGCGCTCGCAGGCGCAGCCCAAAAAATATCGATCTTCAAAATTTCGATCTCTAAACATATCGTTCGCCCTCGCGTAAAGGGGGCATTTCACCGGCTAGTCGAGCAGTAGAAGGCCGGGCAGGATTGAAGCTGAGCAGCTGGGCAGGGAACGGCCCCCCGACCCAATTTGGGTCTGAGAGTGCGGTCACAAACCCCGGCAAGGATTAGCGAGATAAGTGCAAAAGATTCCCAAGCTTGTGCAGCGGACTCGGCCCGAAGAGAGAGAAGAACTCTCTAGCCTAGCCTGTCCCCATGTTCGGGGCGCATCGCGATGCTCGTCATCCAATCCTCCCGCACCCTTCCTGACTCCGCCCCGGTGAACCCCGTCCGACCTGAATAAGCCGGCGGGACCGGAGTGTTTCGATGAACAAAGAATTATTTGTCTCTTCCACCCCCCACGAAACCAAAGTGGGCATGGTGGAAGACGATCTACTCGCGGAAGTTTATCTCGAACGCGAGAACGAATACACCCTAGCCGGCTCCATCTACAAAGGCCGTGTTACCCGCGTGCTGCCCGGCATGCAGTCGGCTTTCGTTGACATTGGCCTGGAACGCGACGCCTTCCTCTACGTTTCCGATTTCATGGAACTGGAAGAGCACGACGACGACTTAACTGACGTCGTCCCAGCCACCCGCAACGTCCCGGACTTGCGGCCGCAGCTGGCGAATACCGACACCGCCGCCGCGTCGGATGATGCAGCGAGCGCCGAATCCGAGTTGGTGCCCATCACCGACGAGGGAACCTTCGAAGCCGAAACCCTCAGCGAGGGGCAGTCGGCTCCGGTTGCAGGAGCCGAGTTCGGGAACGCAGCCGATTCGCAGAATCGTGATCGCGGAGGCTTCCGTGGCCGCCGCCGCCGCCGTGGCGGACGCCGTGATGGCCGAGGCGATGGCCGCGACCGCGGACCGGAACGAGGTTCGGATCGAGGTTCGGAACGAGGTCCGGACAGAGGTCCGGAGAGAACTCCGGAGCGCACCTTCAATTCAGACCGCGCCCCTGAGCCCCGCTTCAGTCGCCCGGTTGAGCCAACTGCTTTCCGGCCCACGGATTCCGGCAGAAGCCAGCCCTCGGGTCCGCCGCCCGGCTACCAGCCCATCATCTTGCCCGGAGAGTCCATTTCCAAGTACCAGCGTTACGCGCAACAACCGCCCGCTCAGTCACTCCCTGCGCAGGCGCCGCCAGTTCGGCAGGCTGTCGCTGAAGCCGAGCCTGATGCCCCTGCGGAGCGTACCTCGCCCGTGGCCGCCACATTCCCTGAGGACGAACCGATCTTCGCCGCGAGCGAATCGGTAGCCGAGCCGCTTCACGATGCGCACGAGCTTGATGCGCACGAGCAAGAGGAGCACGACGATGCTCGCGGAAACCGGGAAGAAGAAAACCAAGAGCAAGTCGAACCCCTGGAGTCGGCCTCGACCACGACGGACTGGAATCGTGAATTCCGCCGTGCCGATGCACATGCTGAATTAAGTCCCGAGGCGCCTGCAGAAGTAACTCCCGAAGCAAACGATGTGCCTGCTCTCGGCTGGCCGGGCGAGGGCATCGTGGCCATTGAAGAGGAGGCGCAGCGGGAATCGATGGAGGAATTTCCGCGGGGATCCTCCAATGCATCTCCGACGGAGCCCGAGCACGAGGAAGCACACGACAGCCACGTGACCGCCGCCGACCAGTCGGCGCATTCGCGTCACGACGCTCCGGTCTTCGCCGCTCCCGGCACCATGGAAGAAGAAACCATCGACGAAGAAGAAGCGGATGCCGTTCGTTACGAATCTTCTTCGGATGAAGGTTACGACGAATTCGAGGAAGAAACCCAGGCCGGTCCCGGACATTTGAATGGCGAGGCCAGGGAGGTTGTCGCCGAAATTCATCAGGCGTCCCTCACCGACTCTGGCGTAGCGCATCCCGCGGAAGGCGCTCACGTCGAAGGCGAGGATGACAGCGAAGAACTGGAACTCGAAGAAGCCCAGGCAGAAGCAGAAGCCATGCTCGACGCGGAAGCGCGCGGCACCGGCGCAGTCGAAGCCCGCGTGGAAGTTCGCGCTCCAGCAGCGACTGCCGGTTATACGCAGCGCTCGCCGCGCCCACGTCCCGGCCAGGACAGAGACCGTGGTCCTCGCGACCGCCAGCGCCGTGGCGGCGGTGGAGATCGAGGGGGTAACCGCGGACGTTTCCGTCGCCGCGAGAATGCACCCGTTCCCTTGATCAGCGACTTGCTCAAGGAAGGCCAGGAAATTCTGGTTCAGATCGCCAAGGAACCCATCGGCAAGAAAGGCGCGCGCATCACCAGCCACATCGCGCTACCGGGGCGGTTTCTGGTGTACATGCCCACGGTGAACCACACCGGCGTGTCCCGCAAAATTTCTTCCGAGGAAGAGCGCCAGCGCCTGAAGCGGATCATCCTCAGCGAGCGCGAAAATGGCCATGGGGGCTTCATCGTCCGCACCGCCGCGCAGAGTGCCAGCGAAGAAGAACTCCGCGCCGACATCCGCTTCCTGAAGGGTCTTTGGCACGACATCAAGACCCGCGCCGAAAGTTCCAAACCACCTGCTCTGATTTACCACGATCTCAACGTAGTCGAGCGCGTGCTGCGCGACCAGGTCACCTCCGACTTCAGCGTCATCTGGGTCGACACCGAGCCCGAGTACGAACGCGTGCTGCGCTTCTTCAACCGCTTTCAGCCTCAGATGGTGAAACGCGTCAAGCTCTACACCAAAGAGACGCCGCTGTTCGAACAATTCGGGCTGAAGGACGAGATGGATAAGGCGCTCAAGTCAAAAGTCTGGCTCAAGAGCGGCGGCTACATCGTCATCAACCAGACCGAAGCGCTGGTCGCGATCGACATCAACACCGGCAAATATGTCGGCAAGACGGCGCGTCTCGAAGACACCATCGTTAAGACCAACGTCGATGCCATCAAAGAGATCGTTCGCCAGATTCGCCTGCGCGATCTGGGCGGCATCATCATCATCGACTTCATCGACATGGACGAGCGCCGCAACCGCCAGCGTGTGATGCAGGCTCTCGAAGAAGAACTGCGTCACGACCGCGCCCCCTCAAAAACGCTGCAGTTTAACGACTTCGGCCTGGTTGCCATCACCCGCAAGCGCGTCAAGCAGTCGCTGGAACGCACCATCGGCGCGCCTTGTCCGTATTGCGAGTCGACCGGATACGTGAAATCGGTCACCACGGTCTGCAACGAGATCTACGTCGAGATGCGGAAGATTGCCAAGCACCTGGAACACGAGGACGTAATGCTGCGCGTGCATCCCGATGTAGCCAAGGAATTGAAGGGCAACGGCGGCCGCCTGCTGAACGAAATGGAAGAACTTACGAAACGCACGATCATCGTGAAAAGCGACCCGGCCGTGCACCAGCAGCAGTTCGACATCAACTGAAGCTATCAGCCGTCAGCTTTCAGCAAGAATTAAGGACGGGCGAAAATCGCCCGTCCTTAATTGTTTTATTCTTCGTAACGTCGGCAGAGAAATGTCAGGGCCTGCGTCCCGCTCCTCGGGATGAATATGGAAAGGTGAGTGAGCCTAGCTAACGTTGGCCAGCGTCTTCACCGCGACGTCCGCATGGTTGCGCAGCTTCTGTGCGGACTCGTGAATGGCTTTCGCGGCTGCGCCGGCGCCGCTCTGCTGGGCCGTCTTCCCGATGCCGCCCGCATCCTCGACCGAGGTGCTGGCCATATCGAGCAGCACGACCACGGAGTCGGCGTGCAGCTTCCACAGGGACGACATTTTCTGGCTGCGCTTCAGTTCTTCCAGTTCAGTGCTGATGCGGGCGGATACTGACACCATGCGGATCAGAGTCCGAGCCACATCGGCGCGCAGGCTCTTTTCTTCCAGGAACGAAGCGCTGTACGCGTCGGCTTCCGCCGTGGTGAGCGTCAGGTTGAAGAAGCGCATGGGCACAACCTGGCGATATTTCGGATCGGCGACCCGCACGAACACCCTAATCGATTCCTCGACGCGCCGAAGCTTGCTTTCCTCCGCCGAGAGCTGCTGCGCCGTGACCGCAGGCGGCTGGAACACCGGTGCTGCCGCAGGAGCTTTCGCGGCCGCCGCTGCCTTGGCCGCTTTCGGTGCTGCTGCCGCATTGCCCGCGGGGCGCGAGCTTTGCCCCGCGGGACTCAGCAGCGACCGCCGGATCGGCGGACGCCGGTCCAACTCTTTCTTCAGCTTCGAAACCCGGCGGAATTTCTCAAACGCACTGCCGTAGTCGGCGTCCAGCAGCTGCTTTCCTTGAATCGCCGCCACGTGGTCCACTGTGACCTCCACGCCGTCGACTGTGGTCAGAATCGTTCCGCCCATTTCTTCGAGTGCTTGTCCGAATGTCTTGATCTCGCCCAGCGCCTTGGCAAACAACTCGTCAAACTTCTTGCCGAAAGTTGCGTTGTAGGCCGAAACCGTGGCCAGAACGCCGGGATGATAAAACGAGGCATCGAGCCATTGTTTCAGCTCCCGCACGCGGCCAATGATTCCGGAATCAATGAGCGTGTTGAAGTCCCGGAAGCGCCCGATCTCGTCCCGCAACGGATCGAAACGCCGCAGCAACTGCACGTGTTCCTCGGGCAGGGAAGGCACGTCGGAGTCGGCCAGAATTTCGATCAAAGCAATCTCGAATGGTGATAGCGGCAATGCGCCATCAAGCCCGTAGCCGGTCTGCTCCCACTGCCCCGGCACGCGCGGATGGCGATACAAGAAGGTCGCGATGAGATCGGTCTTGTCGCGGTTGACGTCGCTAGGCTCGCGGCGCCGCACGAAATAACGCAGCAGGGCTTCGGCCACTTCGGAATCGGTGTCAGGAGTCAGCGCCTGTCGGACCATAGCAGGCGTAATCGCCATATCGAGCAGGTGCAGCCAGCGATACATCCGCGACAGCGTGGTCGGAAGTTCGCGCTCGGAATGGCGCAGCGCGTCCTCGTCGAGGCCGCTCGGAATGGGGACGTCCCCGGCGAGCGCATCCCGCATGAGCTTCTGGTAGAAGCCCTGGACGGTCGCCAGAATGGCTAATTCAAAGCGAAGATCTTCGGCCAAACGTGCCCCCGAGAGCAAGAGTTCCCTTCTGAATATCTACTAATGTTTCCAGTAAAAACGAAAAGTTACTACCGGTGCAAGTTACTACCGGAGCGATACTCTCACGGAGGGAAACTGTTCGCCGGAGGTACATGGACTTCTGCGCGGGAAAGTTGCGGGATAGGAGAGGGGATCAAAAGACAACAGTCTTGTTGCCATAAACCAGTACGCGGTTTTCGACGTGCCAGCGCACCGCGCGGGAAAGCACGACCTTTTCCAGGTCGCGACCTTTGCGGATGAGGTCCTCGACGGTGTCGCGATGCGAAACCCGAACCACATCCTGCTCGATGATGGGACCGTCGTCGAGCACCTCGGTGACGTAATGGCTGGTCGCGCCAATCAGCTTTACGCCGCGTTCGAACGCTTGATGATAGGGTCGAGCGCCCACAAATGCTGGCAGAAAAGAGTGATGAATATTGATAATCCGCTGCGGATAGCGGTTGACGAAGGCGTTCGACAGAATCTGCATGTAGCGCGCCAACACCATAAAGTCAGGCTGCTGCTCGTCAATCAGCGACTGAACCTTCGCCTCTGCCTGATTCTTATTATCTTTTGTGACAGGGACGATCGCGTAAGGAATCTTGTAGAAGTCGGCAATTGCCTGGTTGTCAGCGTGATTGGAAATGATCAGTGGAATGTCGCAGGCCAATTCACCACTCTTGTGGCGATAAAGCAAATCGACCAGGCAGTGATCGTACTTCGAAACCAGAATGATCATGCGCTGCCGCTGCGATGACTGCGCCAGCCGCCACTTCATATTGAAAGCTTCAGCGATGGGGGAAAACTGCCGGCCGAAATCTGCGAGATCTTTCTGAGAAAGATCGATGTCGAAATCCTTGGGATCGAATTCGACCCGCATAAGGAATAGTCCCGACTCTTCGTCGGCGTGCTCGTTGGCGTGCAGGATGTTGCCGTTGTGCCGGAAGACGAAGTCGGCAATGGTCGCGACCTCGCCTTTGCGGTCAGGGCAGGAGATGAGCAGAATGGCGGAGTTCTTCATGAATTCTTTAGCATGTCGTCAGCCGACGAGCGCATCATACGCGCCAAAAGCCTCACGAACCTGCCGCTCGTCGGATTCGCCCAAGTTTTGCGACTCTTTGGATCAGAAATATGTCAAAGGCGATGACAATTACAGCCGTCACCAGGGGCGTAAGAAACAGATTGATTTCGGGCGCGATCGGATACAGTTGGCGACGCCAACCGATGAGACCGTACGCCACCCAAACGACCATGAAATTAAGGACGGCGGCCACAATCCATACACCCCAGCCCACTGGCTGTGGCTCTGCCCGTAGCATGGAACGGCGAATGCGCAGCCGGTTGATACCTTCGACTATGAGTTCTACGGAGCACCATATAAGGAGAACAGTCGAGGCTGAAAATGCTAGCCCCATATAGGGCAGCTGAAAGGGATGCGGAAACAGCACGTACACGTCATACGTAATCAACACCGTCCATAATTCGGCTGCGCCAGCCCAAACGAGCCACCTCCCCGTGGTCGGGAATCGAGGCTGTATGAGTCCGCCAGCAATTAAGAGAGCTGGATATAAAAGGTAAAGGATCGGAAACAGTGCAAGCGCCGATGCAATGCCCGTGGCAATCGCTACCCAGCGCATTCTGGCAGAAAAGATATCGGTCTTTTCCATGCGGGCACCAAAAAGTGAAAGTGCGAAACGCTCGTTCTAGTCACGTGCCGCTATTTCTTTAATTCCTTCGAAATTTCTCTCGCCGCGTTCGCGCCCGAGCCGCCAGTCAACCCCGCCCCGGGATGCGTTCCGCTGCCGCATAAATACAAGTTCTGAATTGGCGTGCGGTAGCGTGCCCAGTCCAGCAGCGGACGCATGGTGAAGAACTGGTCGAGCGCGAGATCGCCGTGGAAAATCTGTCCGCCGGTCAGGCCATACTTTTCTTCGAGGTCGAGGGGCGTAATGATCTGCTGCGTCAGAATCAGTTCGGGCAGGTTCGGCGCATATTGTGCGAGGGTCTGCACAACCGTCTGACCCAGCGCTCCGCGCTGCTCGTTCCAATCACCTTTCAGTTTGTAGGGCGCATATTGCATGTAGATCGACATTACGTGCTTGCCATCAGGCGCGAGCGTGGGGTCGGTCAGCGAAGGAATTGTCGCTTCGAGATACGGCTGGCGCGAGAAGTTGCCGTATTTTGATTCGTCGAACGCGCGCTCCAGATAGTCGATTTCGTTGCCAATGTGAATGCGGCCTTTCAGAATATTGGCTGCGGCGTCGGCGTTTTTCAGCGCGGTGAAAGTTGGCAGCCCGGAGAGTGCCAAGTTTACCTTCGCGACCGTGCCGTTCCCACGGTAATGCTGCAGCTTCTGGACGAAGTCCGGAGAAAGATGTGTGGGATCGGTCAGCTTGAGCAGCGTGCGTTTCGGGTCGGCGTTCGAAATGACCGCGCGCGCGTGAATTTCTTCGCCTGTCGAAAGCAGCACGCCCGTTGCCACGCCGTTCTGCACGCGAACCTCACTGACTTCAGCGCCGGTGCGAATCTCCGCTCCTGCAGCCTTCGCGGCTGATGCCATGGCCTGCGTGATTGCGCCGATGCCTCCGGCGGCAAAACACGCTGAGCCTGCGGGATGAGGATCTGCGGCCGCGCGGATCAACAAGACCAGCGCGCTTCCCGCGGACCACGGACCGAGAAACGTTCCAAAGACTCCGCGAGCGGCGATCACCGCCCGCAGCAGTTCAGTCTCGAAGTATTCTGACGCCAGGTCGGCCACGGCCATTGGGCCCCAGCGCAGCAGACGAAACATGTCCTTCTTGCCCAGTTTGCGGATGGCGCGCCCGGTCTTGAGCATGCTCCACAAATCGCCGCTGCTGGGATGATCGATATCGGGAGGAGTGGTTGCCAGAGCCTCGGCAATGACTTTGCCGATCTTGCCGAGGGATTGCTCGAATTCCGGATACTTCGCCGCATCCTTCTGCGAGAAAGCCGCAATCTCCTGCGCGGATTTCTTTGTATCCTGATAGAGCGAAAGCGCCCGTCCATCGAGCGAGAGCGTCGTCACGCAAATCTCCGGCGTGATCAGCGTCAGCCCATGCTTCTCCAGTCGCATGTCTCGAACGATGCTCGGCAGAAGCGGTCCCGCAGTGTGGGCCAGCGTTGAACAGCGGAATCCGGGATGGAATTCATCGGTGACCGCGGCGCCGCCAACCTGCGTGTTACGCTCGAGCACGAGAGGTTTGTAGCCAGCTTTGGCCAAATAGAATGCGGTGACCAGACCATTGTGGCCGCCGCCGATGATGACAACGTCTCGCTGGTTCGAAGTAGTCTGGGATTGGCTCGCCATATCTATGCCGCTCCCTTGATGTCTTTCAGAATTTCCAGCGCTGCCAGTCGGCCGTTCGCGCCCATGATGCCGCCGCCGGGATGCGTCGCCGATCCGCACATGTACAGATTCTTGATGGGCGTGCGGTACTGCGCCCAGCCCGGCACGGGACGAAGGAAGAAAAGCTGCTCCAGCGAAAGCTCGCCCTGGAAGATGTTGCCCTCGCTCAGTCCCCACTCGCGTTCCAGATCGAGCGGCGTGATCACCTGCTTGTGAATGATGAGGTCTTTGATGTTCGGGGCGTACTCGGCAATCGTGTTGACCACGGTGTCGCCGAACGCCTCTTTTTCGGTGTCCCAGTTGAGGCCGGGGCGCAGTTTGTACGGAGCGTACTGCACGAAGCACGACATTACATGCTTGCCCGGAGGCGCCACCGAAGGATCGGTCAGCGAGGGAATGACCATGTCGATATACGGATGGCGGGAGAAGTTGCCGTACTTCGCGTCGTCGTACGCGCGCTCCATGTACTCGACCGAAGGCGAAATGGAAATCGCGCCACGCAGGTGAGCGCCCGGTCCGGGCATGCACTTGAAGTTTGGCAGGCCACTCAGCGCCATGTTGACCTTGCCGGAAGAGCCGCGATACTTGAAGCGGTTGACGTCTTCCAGAAAATCTGTGGGAAGATGCTCGGCGCCCATGAACTTGGTGAACGTCATACGCGGATCGACGCTGGAAGAAACAACTTCTGCGTAAATCTCGTCGCCGTTAGCGAGCACGACGCCTTTGGCTTTGCCATTCTTGATGATGATCTGCGAAATCGCCGCCTTGGTGCGAATCTCCACTCCAGCCTCGCGAGCCGCGTCGGCAATCGCATTCGAAATCGCCCCCGTGCCTCCGCGCGCGAATCCCCAGGCGCGGAATGCTCCGTCGATCTCTCCCATGTAGTGATGCAGCAGCACGTAGGCGGTTCCCGGAGAACGCACGCCGAGAAAAGTCCCGATAATTCCCGAGGCGGACATCGTCGCCTTCAGAACGTCGGTCTCAAACCATTGATCGAGAAAATCAATGGCAGACATGGTCATGAGCTGCACTTGATTGTATTTGTCGTAGCTCGACATGCCCTGGAAGCGCCGCCCGATGAACAGCAACTTCATCAGTTCACGCGGGTCCAGCGTGGTAGGGTCGGGCGGCACCATGCTCAGGATCGGCTTCACGAAGCGGCACATGGCCTGCATCGCCTTACCGAATTCGTCGTACGCTTCGGCATCGACGCGCGAGTGGCGAGCGATTTCGCGATGAGTCTTGCCATGATCGTTCACGCGCCACAGATAATCGCCGCTGGGCATGGGCGTGAACGTGCCGTCGAGCGGAAGAATCTCCAGGCCGTGGCGGGGAAGATCGAGGTCGCGAATAATCTCCGGCCGCAGCAGCGACACCACATAGGAGCAGACCGAGAACTTGAATCCCGGCACAATTTCTTCGGTGCAGGCCGCTCCGCCGAGCACGTGACGGCGCTCGAGAACCAGCACCTTCTTGCCTGCGCGCTGCAGGTACGCAGCATTGACCAGGCCGTTGTGGCCGCCGCCGATCACGATTACGTCGTATTTCGATCCGCTCGATGCTGCCATGTTTGCCTCTAATCCTCAGGTCGGAATCGCCCGGATTCTAGCAGGTGCGACTCCTGGCATTTTGATGGAATCTGTCAGGGATGCAGAAATGCAGTGCGCGGGATAGGCCGGTCAGAGTCCGGCGGGAAGCGCCGTCCAGGTGCGAAGCGCGCTCGACAAATTAGGCAGGATCACAGGCATAAGTACTCACCGAGTGAACTGACATTCTAATCGAGAATGCCGATTTTGTCCCCGTCGATCACCCGTCGATCATCGCGGGAGCTGGCTGACCAACGCACGTAATTGGAGTATCGTTACAGTGCGTATGAGCCGTCCCCAACAGGAGTCGCCGACCCACAGCCCGCTGATCTGGCTGGCCGGTGTGATTCTGATTCTCTATTTCGCGCGCGACGTTCTCGTTCCGCTCGCACTGGCGCTGACGCTGAACTTCCTGCTGGCGCCCATGGTGATGTGGTTGCAGCGGCGGCGAATGCCTCGCGGGTTGGCTGTGGCGGTGGTCATGCTGCTCACCAGTGCGGCGGTGGTGGGAATGAGTTGGGTCGTCGCCGACCAGCTATTGCAGGTGGCGAGCGATCTGCCCAAGTATCGTCTGAATATTCACGAAAAGATCGATGCCCTGCATTTGGCGCCGGAAAGCGCGTGGGGTAGGGCGGCCGTGAGCTTCAAGGATATGGACCAGGAGTTTCTTGAGCCGCAAGCGGCTCCGGCCTCCCCAGGGGCCGCTCCAAGTGCTTCGCCGCCACCGGCTGGATTACCGCAGGCTGGATTACACCCGGGTCAAGCAGTGGTTCCGGTGCAAGTCGTAACGCTTCCGGCGAACGGAATACAGTATCTCGGTCAGATGCTGAGCCCGCTGCTCAAGCCTCTGGGGACTGCCGGCATGGTGCTGATTTTCACCGTGTTTATTCTGATCGCGCAGGAGGATCTACGCGACCGGTTTCTCCGACTCGCGGGGGTTGCCCAATTGCATGCCATGACGCTGGCGCTGGACGATGCGGCGCAACGCATCAGCCGCTACCTCAGCATGCAATTGCTGGTGAACGCCTGCTACGGGCTGTGTTTCGGAGTCGGCGTATTCTTCATCGGAATTCCCAACGCGCTGCTATGGGGCGTTATCGCGGGGCTCTTCCGGATTGTCCCTTACGTGGGCGGGCTGGCGGCGACGGCGTTTCCGTTCGTCCTGGCGCTCTCCATCTTTCACGGATGGGGACCCCCTCTGATGGTGGTTGCGCTGTTCGCGGTTCTCGATTTGATCGCCTCCAATGTCGTGGAGCCCTGGTTATACGGTGCGCGTACCGGGATCTCCTCGCTTGCACTGCTGGTCACCACCGTCTTCTGGACCATGCTCTGGGGCTGGGCTGGGCTGGTGCTGGCCGTTCCCCTGACCGTTTGCGTCATCGTGCTAGGGCGCTATGTACCGCGCATGTCCTTTCTTCACGTTCTGCTCGGGGACGAGACCGCCCTTTCTGTGGAGGCACAGTTTTATCAGCGCCTTCTTGCCCTCGACCAGGACGATGCCCGCAGCATCGCCTTCAATTTCTTGAAATCGCACTCGCTGATGAGCCTCTATGACCAGGTTTTGATTCCCGCCCTGGCCCTGGCCGAGCAAGACCGCCACAAGGGAGCCCTCGGCGGAACACGCGAGTCTTTCCTGTTTCTCAGCGTCAGCGAGATCGTTTCCGAGTTGGCGCTTCACCAGCCCGGGGAGACCTCGACAAAACCGCGCCGGCTCCTGGCTCGCTGGAGGGCGAACCGGCCGCCCGCTACGCCTACGGCCCGCCACGCCGAGCCCTTGCCTTCCACGACCCGCATTTTCTGTCTAGCCGCCAGCGACCAGGCGGACGAGATCACTTCCTCCATGCTGGCGCAACTGCTTGAACGCGGCGGCCACGGCGTACTTTCTCTGCCGGTGGGGTCGCCCTTCGAGGAAATCATGCAGAACCTCCCGCTTGAGCCGCAAGATGTCGTTTGCGTGTCCGCGTTGCCACCCTTCGCGTTTGCGCAGGCCGCGGTGTTGTGCCAGCGCGTCCGGTTGCATTTGCCGGAGGTCAAGATTCTGGCGGGCATCTGGGGAGTTTCTGGTGATCTCGAAGAGGCCAAGGCACGCTTCGGCGGCGCGCCACCCGACGCCGTAGTCGGTTCGCTGGGCCAAGCGGTCGAGCAGATCGGTGCCTGGCGCGTCCAATCCCCTGAACCGCCCGTCACTGCGGCCGTGCAGCAAAGCAATCACCCTGATTTTTAAGAATCCGTTTTTTCAGAGTCAGGTTTTTCAGAATCCGGTTTTGTCAGAATCGTGACCGGGACGAAACCTGAAGTCCTTTGTCTGGTGTCTTGCCGCTTTCCGGCTGCCTGCATATAATCCCGGTTCGGCTAGAATGGTTTGACGAGGCTACTAACTTGCCCATTGGAACCGCATTTCACGAGAGAACGTTTCCGCTCTGCCACAGCCTGAACTACCGCGAGTGGTCGGGCTACTACACGGTGAGCGTATACGAAGTTCACCACGAGCATGAGTACAACGCGATTCGCAACGCGGCCGCGCTCATCGACATTTCGCCGCTATACAAGTATCTGATCACTGGGAAAGACGCGACGCGCCTGGTGAACCGCGTGATTACGCGCGACATCAATAAAGTCAAAGTCGGGCAGGTGATTTATTGCTGCTGGTGCGATGAAGAGGGCAAGGTCATCGACGACGGAACGATCTCGCGCCTGGAAGAAAACGTCTATCGCTGGACGGCTGCCGATCCGAGCCTGCGCTGGTTTCGCCAGAACGGCTTGAACATGGACGTGCAGGTCGAGGATATTTCAGAGGAAGTCGCGGCGCTCGCCCTACAGGGGCCCACTTCAGGCAAGCTGCTCAAAGCGGTTGCCGAAGCCGACGTCGCCAATCTGAAATATTTTCGCGTCACTCGGGGGAAGATCGCGGGGGTTCCCGTCGACATTTCGCGAACCGGCTACACTGGCGACCTCGGCTACGAAATCTGGATTCCGCTGAACAACGCTGCCGACGCGGTGAAAGTTTGGGATGCGCTGGCGGAGACGGGCAAGCAGTTCGATCTGCATGCCGCGGGTATGCTTGCGCTCGATGTTTCGCGCGTCGAAGCCGGGCTGCTGCTGATCGAAGTTGATTACACGAGTTCGAAGAAGGCGCTGATCCCGTCGCAGAAGTTCTCGCCCTACGAGTTGGGGTTCGGGAAGATGGTTCACCTCGACAAAGAAAACTTCATCGGCAAGCGCGCGCTGGAGCAGGACGCGAAGAATGGCGTGCCCCGGCAACTTGTCGGCCTCGAAGTGGATTGGACCGATATCGAACAGCTTTATGATCGCTACGGACTCACTCCGGCTGCCCCTGCACAGGCTTCGCGTGTCGCGGTCCCCGTGTACTCGGGCGACAAGCAGGCCGGCAAGGCGACGACGACGAGTTGGTCGCCGGTCCTGAAAAAGCTGGTCGCGCTGGCCAGCGTCGAAACGGAGTATGCCAAGCCCGGAACGCAACTGCAGATGGAGATTACGATCGAGGCGATGCGGCTCAAGACGAACGTCAAGGTGACGAACTTGCCGTTCTTCAATCCTCCGAGGAAGACCGCGACGCCGGTATAGATTGCGTAGAGGCGGACGCATTCGTCCGCCAGCTATTCGAGGCGACCCGGCTCCGGATGAATGCGTCCGGAGCTACGTGGGTCGGCTAGCTCGCGCGTGGCTCGGTGCTTTCCTGCCATGTAAAGCCAGGCCCCAATCACCACCAGCGCTCCCGTTCCGCCGACAATCTTGAACAGCGCCAGCGGCTTGTTCGGTTCATCCGGCTGCGGAATCAGCGACAGCGCAATCGTTAGCGTGGTCGTCAGAAATCCTACAGTCGCCACCAACTTCGCCACCGTTTTTCCTCCCGGCACATGGATCACGTCGGGTCCAGTCGGCTCGCGCTGCAGTTTGATCATCGATGCGAACAAGTACAAGTAGGGAATGAAATAGGTAATCACACCCATACTGACCAGAACATCGTAAGCGCCCTTCACGCTGGTGCCCGCCTGCCCCAGAAAAATGAATACGACGCCGAGGAAGAACTGCGTCAGAAGAGCGACCCACGGAGTTTTCCATCGCGGGTGCAGTGCCCCAAACGCCGGCGGCAGAAAGCGATCCAGCCCAGCGACGAAAGGGAGGCGAGCTACCGCTGCGAGATAGGCCCCGGCCGCGCCAATGTTGCTCAGCGCAATCAGAAATGCGGCAAGAGGCAATATGCCTGGATATCCCACACGCGTCGCGGTCTTTGACACGGCCTGCACCAGGCCCTGCAGACTGTTGACTTCAGTCGATGGCAGCGCGAGTAGTACGCAAACGGTTCCCAGGATATAGCAAACCGTCACCGTGACGCCGCCGGATAGCAGCGCCAGAGGAATGGTGCGGCGCGCGTTCTTGATTTCTTCTCCCATGAAGGAAGCGGTTTCACAGCCTCCGAAGGCGAATGTCAGCACTGACCAAAAGATCAGATCGTTGATGTGCGTGCTGGGAGTCATGGAATGCAGGGTGAACGAAGTTGCCGATCCATAGCGATGCCAAGCTATCAATCCCATGACGACGACGATGCCCACCGGAATCCACATGGCGAGCGCTCCGACGTTGTGCAGCCACTTGCCCACGTCGAGTCCGAGGATATTCATCACCGTGGCCGCGCTCAGCGTAAGCAGCGAGAAAACGATGTAAAACGACGCATTGCCGGAAAGGTGTTGCCAGCTTGCCTGCCTTATGAAAAGCACGTTGCTGGCGGCGAAGTAGAGCACGGCGGGGAAGTAAGGCAGATTGCTCGTCCAGTAAGTCCACGCGGCCATGAAGCCGGAAAAGTCTCCGAAGGCGCGTTTGCTCCATACGTAGAGCCCGCCTTCATTGGGATAGCGCGACGAAAGCTCGAGCACCGAGAGCGCGAGCGGAGTGTAGAAGCACAGCCAAGCACCAACCCAGACGACGATGGAGCTCGGTCCCGCGGCCGCGGCCGTTGCGATCCACCGCAGGCTGATGCCAGTGATGACGTAGAACAAAAGCAGGTCGCGGAAGCCCATCACCTGCCGCGGGCGATTGGGATCTTCGGCATCGGCGATGGAAACACCGGGCTTGAGGAAACTAGCCTTGTCCGCTGGCTGCTTCGGTATGGATTCTGCCAATGGCGTGTCCCGGGGTCAGGTTGGCGCTAGCAAGAACAGATCTGACAAGAAGAAGAGGAATAACACCGCCGGGCGCGCGGAGCAAGCCGAAAGTCGGGGGTCGGCCTGGCACACTACAGATCGGGGGATGCGGCAGACGACTGTTTCCGGCTGCTGCGCTTCCAATACAAATATCCGGGTACGCCGATGAGCACAATCGCCATGCTCCAGAAGCTTTCCATGGGACGCCGGATGGTAGTGTTCAGAATCCACGCTACCCCGATCAGCACATAGATTGCGGGCAGCCACGGATATCCCGCGCAGCGGTAAGGCCGCGGAATTTCCGGACGTTTCCAGCGCAGCCAGAACAGGGCGATCACGGTCAGCGTGTACGAGAGCACCATGCCGTAGATCACGTAGGTATAAAGTTGGTCGTAGCGTCCGCTGAGAGTGAGGGCCGCCGCCCAGACGCCTTGGCCAATCAGGCTGAACGCAGGTGTTCGCCACTTGGGGTGGATCACCGCCATGCGCTTGAAGAAGACGCCGTCCTGCGCCATGGCCATATAAACGCGCGCGCCAGAGAGCGTGCACGTGGCCGCAGCGCTGAAACAGGAAATCGCAATCATCAGCGAGAGCCACACCGCCGCCCGCGGAGAAAACAGCGCTGCGGCCGCCGCGTGCGCGATGGTTTCGGGCTCGGCAATCTCTTTCAAGGGCAACGCGTACACGTAGGTCAGATTCATCGCGATGTAGATCGCAGCCACGACCAGAACCCCCAACACCATGGCCAACGGGACGTTCCTTCGCGGGTTTTTCACTTCGCCGGCGACCCATGTGATGTAGACCCATCCATCGTAGGCCCAGTACACGGCGATCAAACCCACGCCCAGCGCGGAGATCAGTTGCGCCGGACCGAGTCCCATGGTCAGGCCGACGCCGTGCGAATGAAAGTTCGCCCAGTTGCCTTTGCCGATGGCGAATCCCAACACAACGAATGCGGCCATGGCTGTGAACTTCGTCCAGGTAGAAACGTTCTGTAGCAGCGCGCCCCAGCGGAGTCCCACGACGTTCACATAAGTCAGAACAGCGATCATCAGCAGTCCCAGCAGATGCGCCCGCGTGACCGCGACTCCGGAGATGGCCATTACGATGTGATCTTGCGATACGACCGGAAAGACTTGCCCAAGGTAGGCGGCTGACGCCACCGAAAGCGCGGCGATGCTTCCGCCATTCGCTACGCTGAACAGCATCCAGCCATAGAGAAACGCGACGAGATCGCCGTAGGCTTCGCGCAGATAGATGTATTGTCCGCCGGAGTCGGGGAACATGGACCCAAGCTCGGCAAACGCGAAACAGGCGCTGAGCGAGATCAGCGCGCCCAGCACCCACACCAGCAGAAAGAGCATGGGCTGCGGCAACGGCCCGGCAATATCTTTCGCGGTGAGAAAAATCGACGAGCCGATGATGCCGCTGACCAGCAGCAACACCGAATCAAGCAACCCAAGGCCACGCACCAGCGTTGGCTTTGAATCAGGCTCCTTGGAACCGGCGGCTGAACCGGATAAGGCAGCGTCGCGGGCGGGCAAGTCCGGAGTGGGCTCCATTATCCGATTCCGAGTTCATCGGACGATTCGAGCGCCGTCCCGCAGCGCCGGCAGATCACGGAAGAGCAATCGCCACAGGTCAGAGGATCTGTCACCTCTTGTGCACAACTCGGGCAATAGAGGGATGCACGATCAGGCTCGGGCTGCGGGTTCTGAGGATGTGTCGCCATGAAGAGGGAAACTGTAGCACAAGTTCGCCGTCCTTCGTGCACCTTCGTGTCCTTCGTGGTTATAGAATCTAAGTCACGACCACGAAGGCCACGAAGGAAAGTCATGCCAGACAAACCTCCTACTCCCGACGAGAAATTGCAACTCGAATTCAACCGCTGGGCCGCCGCCGGCGAAGGCGCGAAGATGGAGAATCATCATCTCGACATCACCGAGAAAACGATTCGCCTCATGAGTCTGCGTCCCGGCGAGCGCGTGCTCGATCTGGGCTGCGGCTCGGGATGGGCGGCGCGCCTGCTGGCGCGGCTGGTGGGCGAAGGCCCCGAGGGATTTGGCCAAGTCGTCGGCCTTGATGTCTCCGACGAAATGGTGCGCCAGGCCCGCGAAGCCTCGAAAGATTTCGACAATATTCTTTATGTCTGGGGATCGGCGCAGCAGATTCCGTGGGAAGAAAACTTCTTCGACAAAGTGCTGTCGGTAGAGTCGTTCTATTACTATCCCGATCAGGATCGCGCGCTGATGGAGTTATTTCGCGTGATGGCCCCGCGCGGCCGGCTGTTTATTCTGATCAATCTCTACACAGACAACCAATATTCGCTGCAGTGGGTCGACAAGCTGAAAGTTCCGGTCCACGTGCGGTCCGCCGCGGAATACGTCGAGCTGTTCAGGAAGCACGCGTTTGAAGATGTGCAGGCGGTGCGTATCCCCGACGACACGCCGACTCCGGACGACTACAAGACCAAATCGTTCCACAGTCTCGACGATCTGCGGGCGTTCAAGCGCGAGGGCGCCCTGCTGTTGATGGCTTCGAAGCCTGATCTGCGGACGCCCGCCCCGGGATACACGATCTACTAACAGCTCCGCCGTCTCGCCGGCGCTACACGCGCGTTAGATGCTGTCATCATCATCGTCTTTATCGCGATGGCTTAGATCCTTCACCGGACTCAGCGCGCGGCCGTCCTGCGCGTGATTGATCTCAATCCTGCCATTCACATTGTTCAGTTTGATGCGCGTTCCGCCGGCGCCGAGTTCTCCGCGCAATCCGTGGCCGACGATCTGGTGATGATTCACATGCAGCCCAAAATCGTTATTGATCCCCCCCGACACCGTGTTCGCTTCGACTTCCGCATTCGAGTCTGACGGGATGGTGAGCTCGACCGAGCCATTCACTGAATTCAACTCAACCGAATTTCCGGCAAGCACGTCAAACCGCGCGTCCAGGTGTCCATTGATCGTCGACAGGCGAGCGCGTCCCGCTAGATTGTGCGCTTCTAGCCGTCCGTTGATGCAGGAGGCGTTCACTTCCCCGCGCACTCCGGCAAGGTCGAGTGCGCCGTTGATCAGCTTGATTTCATCCAGCCGGGCGGTGCGCGGAACGGTCAGTGTGTATTCGACGCTGGCCGGGTTATTGTGAGAACCCCAATTCCAGGTGTGGTCATGATCCGGATACTTGGTCCGAATCGAGAGAGAAGCATTCCTCGAGTCAATCTCAATCTTCGCCTCTTCCAAGCGCTCTTTGGTGTCCGCGTACTTCACCGCATCGACCTTCACTTCGTTCTGGTCCCAACTGGAAATGTGCACATCGCCGTTGATGTTATCGAGTTCAATCCGGCCATCGGCGGTGAGGGCATAAGTCTGATGGAATTCCTCGGTCAGAGCGCCGCGGTGGTCGGAGGCATGCGCCGCGAGGGAAAGAGCAAGCAGGGCACAAACCGTTCCCAGTTTCGTTCGGCCCAGAATAGTTCCCAGCATAGTTCCCAGCATAGTTCCCGGCCAGGCGGCAGATCGGCGATGGCGGTTCATGTTTTCCTCCGTCTCAAGCCGTTAGACGTGCTCAGGCGGAATTGGTGAGGGGGCAAGGGACTGATTTGCAGGAGAAGCCGTAGTTTTCTTTCCCGCTTCGGTCAGCAAGAATACCGCGAGGATCGCCATCTCCGGCTCAATGGGATGCCGGTAGCGCGGGATGCAATACACGAAGTAGTACATCGCCGGATAAAGCAGGATCAGCCAGAAGAGCAGCCAGGCGCCCGACTTGCGCTGTCCGAGTGCGCGGCCCAATCCCCAGAACATGAGCACCGACGAGGCCAGGAATAGCGAGTTCTTGACTTCGTTCATCCACCAGGGCTGCGCGTCCTTCGGTGGACCGGCCCAGAAGTAAACGAATCGCTTCAGGCATAGTTTGGCGAATCGTCCGTAGTCGGCGCGGATGTAGTCGAGAGCCTGCTGCTTGCGCATGGCGATGTAGGGCAGTTCGCCCATGGCTTGAAACTGCCGCATCGCGGAGGGATCGTGGGTTGCATCGAGATAAAGCATCAACGTTCCGTCGGCGCCGTTGCCGTTTCCCAGGCGAAGTTCCGCGCCGAAATTGTCGCGGATGAAAATAAACTTGCCGAACGTTTCATAATTGCGAACGAGCCAAGGCGCAATGCACAGAAAGAACACGACCGAAGCCAGAACAACGCCAGCAAAAGATCGCTTGCCGCGCCGCGACCGCCGGTACCACGCCCACAATCCTGCGGCTGGCAAGAACGACAGCAGAGAGGTGCTGCCCAATGCAGTGATACCCCACAGCAATCCAAACTGCACCCATGGCAGCCAGCCGTCGCGGTCTTCGAGAGTCAACGCTACCCAGAAGATCGTCGTCAGCAGCAGCGCGGCCAGACTGGTTTCCCAGATCGCCCGCGTGCACCAGAACATGACGTTAGGCAGCAGAGCCCACGCCCACGCTGAGCCGATCGCAACCTTCTCCGAGAAGATCCTGCGCGCGATCAGAAAAATCGGAATGCAGGTCAGCGCCGAGAAAACGCTGTTCAGTGTCAGCAACACGAACGCCGACGCCTTGGAATAAACTCCAAGAACGAGAAACACGCCAGCCGTCAAATACGGATACAGCGGAGGCTCCCACGCGGTTGGCCCGGTAGCCGGGCCGAAAGGGCTGCTGAAGCCATGACCGGAAGCCAGCGACGCGGCAATGCGTCCCATTTCCCAGCCAAAGCCGAAGTTGTCGTCGGTGTTCTTGAACTTATAAGTGTGGCCGATCAGGATCCAGCTAACGCGCAGCATCAGGGCGATGGTGACGATCCAGGGGGGCGAAGTCCGCATGCGCGTCCAGGCACTCAAGAGCGGATACGAACTCCGTGCTTGGTTGGGGGCCGCCGGTGAGCTTGATTCCATGCGGTTATTATCGAGCATCCCGATCAAAATCCCCACCCTCTCGCGAAGTACGCGAAAAGGGTGGGCACCCTCCCTCAACAACCATCCGCGACGAGCGATCCGGTAAAATAAAAGCTTTCACCGACGCCTTGTTCATTTCCGATCTCATTCTGAATGCGAAGCTGGCGGTGTTGAGTGCTCCCAAGGGCATTGGGCCCTACATCCGCCAGCATTTTCTGGATACCACGTTTCGCGGACTGTACCACGCCAACGCGTTTGACGTGGCGTTGCTGATTCCGTATTTCATTGTGCTGATTTTGTTGGCTGGCTATGGAGTGCATCGCTACGTGCTGGTGTATCTGTATTACAAGCACAGAAAGAACGGCACGACTGAACCAGCTGCGTATTTCGAAGAGCTGCCGCGAGTAACGGTGCAACTTCCCATTTTCAACGAGCAATATGTAGTGGAGCGTCTGCTGGAGTCGATCTGCAAATTGCAATATCCGAAGGAGAAGCTCGACATTCAAGTGCTCGACGATTCGACGGATGAGACCGTCGAAGTCGCTCGCGGGCTGGTCGAGCGCTATGCGGCGCTGGGCAATCCCATCAGCTACCACCACCGGACGAATCGTGCGGGCTATAAGGCAGGCGCTCTCGCCGAGGGGTTGAAAACAGCGAAAGGCGAGTTTGTGGCCATTTTTGACGCCGACTTTACTCCGCCGGAAGATTTTTTGCTGCGCGTCGTCCATCACTTTACGAACCCGAAGATCGGGATGGTGCAGACCCGCTGGACGCACCTCAACCGCCATTATTCTCTCTTGACTGAAGTGGAAGCGATGCTGCTCGACGGCCACTTTGTGCTGGAGCACTCGGGCCGCGCGCGCACCGGACTGTTCTTCAATTTCAACGGCACGGCCGGAATGTGGCGGCGCACCACGATCGATGAGGCCGGAGGCTGGCAGCACGATACGTTAACCGAAGACACCGACCTGTCCTATCGGGCGCAGCTCAAGGGTTGGAAGTTTATTTACTTACAGGATGTGGAATGTCCCGCCGAGTTGCCGGTGGAGATGACGGCGTTCAAGACGCAGCAGGCGCGCTGGGCCAAGGGCCTGATTCAGACCGGAAAAAAGATTCTGCCGCGGGTGCTGCGCAGCGATGCTCCGCTCCATACGAAGATCGAAGCGTGGTATCACCTGACGGCGAACATCAGCTACCCGCTGATGATTATGCTTTCGGTGCTATTGCTTCCGGCCATGATCATTCGCTTTTATCAAGGCTGGTTTCAGATGCTCTACATCGACCTGCCGCTGTTTATGGCTTCGACGTTTTCCATTTCGAGCTTCTATCTGGTTTCGCAGCGCGAATTGTATCCTCGAAGCTGGCCACGGGCGCTTTTGTTTCTGCCGTTCTTGATGGCGCTGGGAATTGGGCTGACCATCACCAACACCAAGGCGGTGATCGAAGCGCTCATCGGCAAAGAAAGCGCGTTCGCGCGAACACCCAAGTACAGCGTGGTTTCGAAGCAGGATAAAGTCGGTGCCACCAAGTATCGCAAACGCCTGGGATGGGTCCCTTGGCTGGAACTGCTGATCGGCACTTACTTTGCCGCCACCGTCTACTACGCCGTGGACAACGAAAACTACATTACCGTTCCGTTTCTTCTGCTCTTCGTCGTGGGCTACTGGTATACGGGATTGATGTCTCTGCTGCAAGGCCGCTTCGGTGGCGCATCGCGGCGAACCACCACGCACACCAAGCCGTTTCCCGTGGGCGTGTAGTTTCGTAAGCCGAGCTAGTTGCTCGCCGCTGCCGTGCCGGGCTCTACGACCACTGGTTGCTCATCGCCGGCCCGCACCATCTGGAAGAAGGCACGCAAGGGCGGATAGTATTTCTGCTCGATAGTGAGGTTATTTATATCCAGCTTCCGAGTCATGTGCAGCGCGCCATTCGAGTTCTCCGAAGATAGAGCGTAGTCAACCGCGTGCAGGTCGTGACTTTCCGGTTTTGGAAGGCCGGTGATCTGCCAGCCGGTCGGCAACTCGACGGTCACGTCGTCCGCTTTTTGATATGGAAATTCAAAGTAGACGGGGTAGGTTCGCGTGCTGTAGTCAAAAATGTTGCGTTCAGATCCGCCGAAGACCTCAACCGGGAATATAGCGCGACGTCCTGCGGCCGTCGCCCAACCGGGAATGCTGAGGTTAAACTCTGCGACCAGCGGCGCTTCCGAACTGGTCCAATCGGGCTGCTTTGTAAGTTCCACCTCGCTTCCGACGGAGATGCATTCTTTGACCTGGTTCTCGAGGAACTTCTTGCGTGCGGTTTCGTCCTGGTTCCTTTCGTCCACCCGCCGGCGCTGCGCTTCGAGGCCAGTAAACGTGATCTCCAGTTTTCCCTCAAGGCTGCCTGTCGCAGACAACTTTAGGTTGGCCTTCCTCTCGGTGCGCGAAGAGGAGCTTTCGGGTAGGCTGGTCAGGATCCACGAGCCGCCATCTTTATCCAGCTTCAATCCCGGAACTCTGGTTTCCTCCCAAGGCAGGAGTCCAAAGGGTGCAAACGGAGCGCCCGGCGCGAGAAAGACATCTTTCCCGTCTAGCTTGACGAGAACAAGGCTCTCGTCGAGTTTCCCACTTTGCTGGGTTTGAGGATTGAAAAAGAAATTACTCCGGTCCGACACCCAAACCCCGTAGGCTTCGATTCCTGCGGCGCGCGCCAACGCAAGGCAAAGCCAATTGAGCTGCCAGCGCTCGCCGTAGCCTTGTTTCCAGATGTCCTCGACAGTCTCCTCGTTTTTCTTGCCTTCGCGTTTTTGCTCCTGCTCTGTCTTCTGTACATCGAACGTAGTGTTGCGCATCTGCTGCACACGCGCGTAAATCTTGTGTAGCTTCACGTCGGGCGTGTCCGCAGAGGAAACAATCTGCGAAACAGCCCGTTCCATGGCGCCCCGCCTGCCGATGAATGTCTCCAACTCATCGTTCCGCTTCTTGCCCACCTTCTTCCAGAACTTATTCACATCTGTCTCGAAGCCGTCGAAACTATAGACGAAATCCACGCGCGCCTTGAGTTCATTTTCCGGCGGCATGAAGTCTTCGGCTTGGAATGGAGCGATATCGGCTGCCTCCAGCTCCACGGTGCCATCAACCCGCTGTGTGGGAGAAGGTGTTCCCGGTGGCAAGTGTTCATTCCACCGAAGGCTTACAGGATTGTAGGTGTACTGAAAGGGCCGCAAAGAAAACTTTGCCTGCTTGGTAAAAAGTTCCTGGCTCAGAACCCAGTCGGAGCTGAAAATCAAGCCTTTAGCAAGGTGAATGGTGTAGTACAACTCAATAATGCCGCCCACCTGAACGTCTGGCATGGCGAAGGTCTCGGCAACGTATTTGAGCCCTCTTGCCTTAAGGATTGTTTTTTCGAAGATCTGTCCCTTGAAATCTACGATGGAGCCGTCCGGACGTATGGTGCGGGCGTTGATGTTATCGACGGCCCCAACTTCGTTCCAAAGTGGAATCTCGACTTCCCCGTACTTGCGCCCGGCTTCCGTAAGAATCTTGATGCGGAGGTAGTCCTCTTCGAACCGATCGATGCTCATTACGCCGACGTTGGGACTGTGGCATGTAATTCCGCAGTCGTCCCGGTAAACCTCGCGGTAAAGGATAATGGCCGGGGCGCCGGGAGCCAGAGGCTCGCTGGTCATCTTCAACTCTTGGGGGGATACTGGCTGAAACTTCACACCGGCATGCGCGGGAGCCGCCAGAATGAGGACATGTAGCAGGGCCGAGACACACATCAGACAGCGTGAGCGGAGTGACAAGCTGAAGCTCCTTTTTTTGGAAAGCTCGCAAGAAACTGGGGAAGGTGCACCGCCCGAGTTGCTGTGCGGCGCTCTGGCGAACTCAAATAACGGTAGCAGAGTAACGTAGATCTCGGCGGCCTGCAAGACAATGTGCAAGACCACGCAAGGCACGTCTATTTCCGCCGAATCAATACGCCCTGGCGGACTTCTGGCCTTCGTTTGACCGCTCGTTTACAATCCTGTCGCCGAAGATCTCGTTCCGGCAACCAGACATCAATGGCTGGATGAGAATGGTTCGAAAAGGAGGACGGGATGCTCGTCTCGCGTAAGACCCTCCACTGTGCCGCGGTCGCAGTCTTGGTGGTATTGGCCCTGAGTTGCGGTTCGGCCCACGACTCCGACGAATTCTTTGTTCTGGTTTCGGCGAATCTGCAGCTGCCTTACTGGAAGACCGCGGGCGCGGGATTTTCGAATGCGGCAGCGCAGATGAAAGTGCGTTCCGATTTCACCGGGCCGCAGAACTACGATCCTAAAGCGGAGCGCGACGCACTGGATGAGGCGGTGCAGAAAAAAGCGACTGGCATTTTGCTGGCTGTGACCGACCCCGCGCTGCTAAAGGACGGCATCGACAAGGCAGTGGCGGCGGGCGTTCCCGTGGTTACGATCGATTCCGATGCGCCGTCGAGCAGGCGGCTGTTTTTCATTGGCACGAATAACTACCAGGCGGGCTTCACCGGCGGGTTGCGGCTGGCGCAGGAACTCCAGGGAAAAGGCAACGTTGTGGTTTTCACCATGCCGGATCAATCGAATCTGCAGGATCGTCTGCGCGGCTACAAAGACGCGTTGGCCCGGACACCGGAAATTAAGATCACCCGCGTAGTCGACATCCAAGGCGACCCGCGCATTGCATTCGACACGGCGACCCAAATCATCGGCAAGGAGCGCGACAAGGTTGAAGGCTTCGTTTGTCTGGAAGCGCAATCGGGGAAAGAGGTTGCAGGCGTCCTCAACAGCTATCACGTGACCGGCAAAGTTGTGATCGCCATGGACACCGACCAGGAGACGCTCGAGTGGATCCAGAAGGGCGTGATCGCCGCTACGATCGCGCAGAAACCCTATACCATGGCCTTTGTCGGCATGCAGATGCTCGACAGTCTCTACCACCACAAACCGCCTTCGCTGAGCGCGGACTGGTCGAAAGACAGCTACGCGCCCATCCCCAGCTTCGTGGACACGGGCTCCGGCCTGATCGATAAGAGCAATGTGGAGTCCTTCATTGAGGCGGGAAGGAATTTGGCCGCGGCGCCGAAATGAGAATCGTCCTTAAGAAATATATTCCCGGATGTACTCGTCTTTGCTGTGGGCCAGTTGACGCACGTCTCCGTCGAAGATCACTTTGCCATCACGCAGCATCAGAAAACTCATGGGCACGTCGCAGTACTGGCCGTGCGGAAGAGCTCGCAGCTGGCTTGTTTTCGGGTCGAATTCATGCGTGGCGAGAGTGAAGGCGTCCTGCAACCGATGCGTGACCAGCAGGGAACTGGTGCGGTAAACATCGCGCTGCTTCATGATCAAGTCAACGATAGTGTTGGAAGTGACGGGATCGAGACCGCCAGTGGGCGAATCATAAAGCAGCAGCTCGGGCTGGGTGATGATGGCGCGAGCGATGGCGACGCGGCGGCGCATGCCTCCCGAGAGCTCCGAGGGAAACAGATCGATCGTGTGTTCCAGTTCCACGAAGCGAAGCGACTCGCGCACGCGTTGGTCGATAGCGTCATCGTAGATGCCGCGCTCTTCCATCAGGCGGTAGGCGACATTCTCGCGCACGGTAAGCGAATCGAATAATGCGCTCTCTTGAAAGACCATGCCAAGCTGTCCGCGCATGGGAAACAGTTCCTGCTCACGCATCTGCGTTACTTCGCTGCCCAGTACGGTGATCTTTCCCGAGTCGGGGCGCAGCAGCCCGAGCGCCAGTTTCAGAATCGTGCTCTTGCCCGATCCCGCCACGCCGAACAGCGCCTTGGTTTCTCCGAACGGAAGCTGAAACGAAACTCCACGCAACACGTCATTGTTCTCAAACGAGATATGCACATCTTCGAAGACTAAAACAGCGCCGCGGTGCTCCTGCGTGGGAGTGGCAACACAATCGGTGGGTAAAGTCGGGGCAGACATGGGATTATTTGTACGACATGAGCTTCGTCCGGATTCGCGCTCCGAACAGTTCGACTCGCCGGAGCTGCGTCAAGTCGCTCCCAGAAGCACCATGAGCAGCCGGGTCACAAAAACATCTACCCCGATAATCAGAATCATGGCGGCCACCACCGCCTCCGTGGTGGCGCGGCCGACGCCCTGCGTGCCGCCAGTGGTCGACAATCCGTAGTAACAACCGATGGTGGCGACAATAAACCCAAAGATCACCGGCTTGAAGAGCCCGATGAACACATCCGAAAAAACCAAAGACTGCCACGCGGTATTCCAATACTGGCGGGAATCCAAACCCAGCAATACGCCAGAGACCATGTACCCGCCAATCAGGCCCAGCAAGTCTCCCAGAATCGTCAGGAAGAAGAGCATGAACATGGTGGAGATGACCCGCGGCGTGACCAGTTTCTTCATCGGGTCAGTGCCGAGGGCCCGCATGGCGTCAATCTGCTCGGTGACCACCATGGAGCCGAGTTCGCTGGCCATGCCGGAGGCGTTTCTTCCGGCTACAACCAGCCCGGCAAGCAGCGGACCCAGTTCTCGTACCACGCCGATGGCAACCAACTCGCCGATGAGCGTGCGCGCCCCGAACCGGCCGAGCGTTGTGGCACTATTTAGTGCCAGCGCGACTCCGATGAAGAAACAGGCGGACAACACGATGGAAATTGATCCAAACCCGATCAGGTCAGCCTGCTGGACCATGTCGCCGAAATAGGTCGGCGGTTCGAAGAGATTGGCGAGCGACCGTCCCGCAAGAAGAGAGTAATCCTGAATCGACAGGATTTTGTGCTTGGCATACTCCGTGGGCGAGATGAGTTCCATGCGATTCGGAGGGCCAGGCGTCGCAGGTGCGAAGCGCTAGGCTTGACGGAACTATAACAGAGAAAGCCGTCAGCCATCAGCCGTCGGCTGTCGGCTGTCAGATTGAACGGCTTGTGGGCGACGCGAATGGTAAATTCCGATTTGGTCAATTGCTGCAACGCTGCAATCCGACGGCTATGAGGTCTGTTCTAGGCCCGAGGGCATTTTGCTTTACCCGCGCCCTTTCTTCTTGATCTCAATATTCAGCCGCCGGATTTTCTGGTTTAGCGTCGAGAGCGGCACGTGAAACCGCTCGGCGGCTTCGGTCTGGTTCCAGTTGCAGCGTTCGAGCATGTCGGTAATGACGCGGCGTTGCACGTCTTCCACAATCTCGAATAACGACGCGTCGGAGGGCGGGTCGTGCAAGGTGAGCGAGGAGCCGCGCCCCATCATGGAATCGGGCAGCAGGTCCATACTGATCTCAGGTCCGGACGACAGTACGACGGCGCGTTCAATCACGTTCTCCAGTTCGCGCACATTGCCCGGCCAGGAATAGGCCATCAGCGGACGCAGCGCTTCCGGCGTGATACGCGGAGTGACGCGCTCGTTCTCTTCGGCGTACTTCTTCAGGAAGAATTCGACGAGCAAAGGAATGTCTTCTTTGCGCTGGCGCAGCGGCGGCAATTCGATGGTGATAACGTTCAGGCGATAGAACAAGTCCTCGCGAAAGCGTCCGTCGCGCACCATCTGCCGCAAGTCGATGTTGGTGGCGGCGATGATGCGCACGTCGACTTGCAGTTCCTGAATTCCGCCGAGATGCATGAACCGCCGATCTTGTAAGACGCGGAGAATCTTGGCCTGCGTCTCCAGACCCATCGTCGCGATTTCGTCGAGAAACAGAGTGCCCTTGTCCGCAACTTCGAACAGGCCCTTTTTCGAAGCGATGGCGCTGGTAAACGCTCCTTTGACGTGGCCGAAGAGCGTGGACTCCAGCAAGTCGGTCGGCATGGACCCGGTATTCACTGGAACGAAGGGCCGGTCACGGCGCGGTGAATTGAGGTGAACGGCCTTAGCAATGACTTCCTTGCCGGTGCCGCTTTCGCCCTGCAAAAGCACAGTCGAGCGGCTGTTCGCCACTTGCGCGACCAGATCGAAAATCTTCAGCATGGGCTCGCTCTTGCCCACAATGTTTTCGAAGTTGTAGCGCTGCTTGAGGGCGCGCTTGAGCTGGACGTTTTCTTCCTCCGCCCGGTGCCATCCCACTGCAGCGCGCACGTCGGCGAGAAGTTTTTCGTTGTCCCAGGGTTTTTGCACGAAGTTCGCCGCGCCCGACTGCATGGCGCGCACCGCGTTTTCAACGGTCCCGTACGCGGTAATCATGATCACGGGCAGTCGCGAATCGTTGGAGCGAATCTCGGAAAGAATCTCCATTCCGTTGCGGCCGGGCAGAGTCAGATCGAGCAGGACCAGATCGAACGCGCGATCCGCCATTTGCGAAATGCCGTCTTCGCCGGTAACCGCGGTTTCGACTTCGTAGCCTTCCAACTCGAGCAGGGTCTGCAGGGATTCGCGAATCTCGGCCTCATCGTCAATGATGAGCACCGAGCCGGCCGACGACGGACTACCGTTCGTCGTGCCGCTATATGCGCCGCGCGGGATGATTACCGCCTCAGACATGCACTGCCTTTCTGCTCAGTGGAAAATCCAGGGCAAACGTTGTGCCCGATTCCGGATCGCTTTCCACGCGAATCTTGCCGGCATGTTCCTGAATAATGCCGTAGGTCACCGAGAGGCCCAGGCCGGTTCCACGGTTCTGGCCTTCTTTGGGCGCGGTCTTGGTCGTGAAGAATGGATCGTAAATGCGCTGAATATGTTCAGGTGCGATCCCCGACCCGGTGTCGGAAACGCGCACGCTGACCATGTCGCCGTTGCTGGTAGCCACGTTCAGCGTGCCTCCGCCCGGCATGGCGTCTCTGGCGTTGAGAAATAAGTTCAGAAAGACTTGCTGCAGTCTTCCCGGATTGCCCTGAATCGCGGAAATTCCCGCGGTCAAGTTAGAACGCACCTCGATCTTGGTCGCCTTGAACTGGTGTTCGAGCAGCGCCAGCGTGTCGAGGATGACCTTATTGACGTCGACGTCGGCGAATTCGGTGCCGCTGGTGCGCGAGAAGTTCAGCAGGTTGTTGACGATTTCGGAGGCGCGGAAAGTTTGCCGCGTAATCTTATCGAGCAATCCTGATTTCTGCGGATCGCCCTGCAGTTGCTTGGCCAGCATCTGAGTGTACGACGAAATCACCGCTAGAGGCGTATTGACCTCGTGCGCCACGCCGGCCGCCAGCAGGCCGATCGAGGAAAGCTTGTCGGCTTGCGAAAGCTGACCCTCGAGTTCCACCCGTTCGGTAATGTCGTCCATGATGACGAGGCGCCCGATCACCTGGAACTTGCGCGTCACCAGCGGCGCAATGGCCACATTGACGGTGCGCACCTCGCCCGCCGGAGTCTGCAATCGGAATTTGTACAGGTTGTTGATGCCGGCGTTTTGCCGCACCCGATAGAACTCCTCGACAAATTCCGCCGGGAAGATGCCGCGTACCGCCTGCGTAAGCGCCTGCCAGCGCGGCAATGCATACATGACTTCCATCTGCGAATTCCAGCTCTCGATGCGGTCTTCCATGTCGAGCGCCATGACGCCCACATTGATGGACTCGACGATGTTCTCGTTGAAATCCTTGAGGCGTTCGTACTCCGCCACTTTCTGCTGTAGTGACGCGTAGAGGCGGCCGTTCTGGATCGCGATCCCGAGGTAGCCGCCGAGCGTTTCGAGCAGTTCGATGTCTTCGCTGGAGAGATAATCCCCCTTGGCGGTTTTTCCCAGGCCGAGTACGGCCACGGTTTTCTGCTGCGCGCGGCACGGAATGTAGTAGTTCAGTTCCAGCCGGGCGATGGCATCCTGCGAGCCCGCGGTTTCGCGCGGCACGTGATGCGTGTTCTCAAAGAACATGTGCCCCGCGGGTTCGGGCCGAGGTGCGCTCAGAAAGCTGAGGTCGAGCTTGCTCATGGGATTCATGCCCACGGATTTCGAAACGACGAATTGCTCCGCCTCTTCATCGCTCCGCAGGAAGATTGCGATGCGGTCCACCGCCAGAGTGCGCGACAGGCGGTCGAGAACGGACGAGAGTAAAGCATTCAGATCTGTTTCGGAACCAAGTTCACGGCCAAATTCAAGCAGGGTCCGGCGATAGTCATAGACCGTGCGGTAGAAGGCGTGGTCGACTCGTTCCTGAATCCATTTGCGCACCGGGTCAAACAGAAGTGCAGTCACCACCACGGCCAGGATTAATCCCACTGGTCCGGTACCCTGTCTCTGTACCAGCGTGGCCACTCCGGCGACCAGCGCGAAATACAGGCCCACCACGGTCGCTACGGCCAGGGTGTAAACCACGCCCCGCTTGAAGATCAGGTCCACGTCCATCAAGCGATAGCGGAAGATGGCGTAGCCGAAGGTCAGCGGGAGCAAGCCCAGCGACAACACCGACAGTTTTCCGATTGTCCCGGGCAGAGAACCCAGCAGATAGGGAACCACGTAGAACAGCGTGTAAGGGATAATAGCCAGAATGGTGCCGCGCGTTACCCACTTCAACTGTTGCCGCAGGATCGTCGTGTTGGCGAGGCGGTAACTGTTCCATAAGACGGCGGCTGCGGCAACGAACAGCAACGCACCATACGCCATCTCCTGGCGGTCCATATCCCAGCGGAGATGTCCGCTCGCCTGCGCCAGCCGCAACGCAATCACGTGCCGACCCAGCAACACGGCGCCGGGTAAATACGCCAGGGCCAGCAGCCACGGACGCTGTCGCACAAACTGGCGCTTCTCAGGAAAGGTGAGAACGAAATGCAGGAACAGCGCCGGCTGTAAGACCCAGGCGACAATGTTGCTCCAGTAAATCGCCCAATCAAAATCATTCAGCTTGCCGGTGTATTTGAACGAGTACGCGATGAACGATACCAGGCAGAAAATGTAGAAATGCGTAGAACCCGGCGCGGTCCAGCGCCGCAGCAAAACGTACACGCCGATCCCCAGATAAATCATGGCGATCAGCCGCAGCCCGTAATTCAGGGAGTGATCGGCGGGAACCAGGATGACGCTGGAGTCCAGCGGAACCGATTTCCGGATCAACGAGTACGTCGCCTTCGACCACACCCCAGTCTGGTAGAGCTGGCGCTCCAACCCGGAGGTGCGCCGGACTTCCTGGCCGTTGACTGAGACCAACTGGTCGCCGCGCTTAATGCCAGCCTTCGCACCCGGCCCGCTGGGATCAACCCAGTCGGCGACCAGGTGGCCGTTGTGCTCGACCCACCAGACACCGTCGTCGGGAACCGCAGATTCCCGTTCTTTCTGGAAATTGAAGCCGGCAAAGACCACCGCTGCTACGGTGAGCAGAAACAAGACGACTGCAACAAAGCGAGCTTGGCTTTCCCGATTCATGGGCTTCGGCTGCGGCCCCGCACTGCCACTACGTTGTGGCGGCGTGGAAGGCGCTTCCCACCGATCCTCCATGAGCAACTTCGCTGCCACGTCCAGTCCCATTCTGGTACAGCTAAGTCCAGTAAATAAAAAGACTTTCGTAATTATAGATGGTTTTTCGAACAGTTATTATGTATTTGTGGATGTTTATGTGGGATTGCGTATCTGCTTTCCCTTGAGATTCTTAGGGTTATGGACCTCCAGTCCGTTTCATAGATTCGGGTTCTCGCTCCAAATATGGCGATTGAGAGAGTTTTGAGATAGCCGGATACAGGTTCAGAAATCGGGGTTAAGTTGGCAGGTTGGCGAGGTCAGCCAAGGCGATTCGGTGTGTCAAGCTCGGTCGAGTATTCGGTTGCGTTCTAGCCCGCCCTGCGCTCATCTTTTTTCGGAGCTTCGAGCTTCGGAACTTCCAGAATGGGTTCATCGTCCCACTCAAACGACAGCGCGCGCGCGGTGGTTTCGATGGGCTCCAGCTCCGGAATGTCTTCCGCCACCGAAGCTCCCAACTCCGCGAACTTGCGTGCCGAGACCAGCACACGGTTTTCCAGCGAGCCGATGGCCTGGTTGTAGGCTTCAACTGCGCGGTCTAAGTTGGTGCCGACTCCGGTAATGTGAACCGCGAGTTTTCGCAGCCTCTCGTGCAATTCTTTGCCGAGATTGCTGATCTGTTGTGCGTTGCGGGCCAGCTTGTCCTGGTTCCATCCGTAATTGATAGCCTTCAACAATGCGATCAAGGTGGTCGGCGACGCCGGAATCACTTTGTTGAGGACGCCGTGTTCGATCAGTCCGGTGTCTTGCTCCAGAGCAGCGCTGAAAAAGGTCTCGCCTGGCAGGAACATCACCACGAACTCGGGGGTGGATTCGAACTGTTCCCAATATTTCTTCCCGCTGAGCGTGTTGATGTGGTCGCGGACCTGCCGGGCGTGGGTGGCAAGACACGCGCGGCGTGCTTCTTCGTCCGTAGTTTCGAACGCGTCGAGAAAAGCCTGCAGCGGTGTTTTCGCGTCGACCACCACATTCTTGCCACCAGGCAACTTCACCACCAGGTCGGGGCGTAGCCGGCCGCTTTCGCCGGTCACGGTTTCCTGTTCGGTGAAATCGCAGTAGGGCAGCATGCCAGCAATCTCGACCACGCGGCGCAGCTGGATTTCTCCCCAGCGCCCGCGCACGTTCGGAGTCCGCAACGCGCGCACCAGATTGCCAGTCTGCGAATGCAATTCTTTCTGAGTGGTCACCAATGACTGGACTTGCTCTCTGAGCCCACTGTAAGCGTCGACACGGTCTTTTTCGATCTGCTGAATTTGCGCGTCTACCTTACTGAGCGATTCGCGCACGGGGGCGACCATATCGGCGACGGCTTTCTGCCGCGCGTCGAGATCGCCTTTCGCCTCGCTCTGAAAGCGCTTCAGCGTTTCCTGCGCGATCTGCAGAAACGAAGAATTGTTGCTCTTCAGCGCGTCCGCCGCGAGCGCTTTGAAGGCATTCTGCAGGTCGGTGGCGGCGCGATCCCCGGCTTTCGTCAGTAATTCGATCTTCTCGGCGTTGGTCTTTCGTTCTGAATCGAGAGCAGATTCTAGTCTGGCACGGCTCTCAATCAGGTTTCTCTGATCCTCGAAAAGCCGTGCCAGATCGGCCTTTACGCCGGCTAATTCGTTCTGCGTCAATGACAAGCGAGCTTGCAGCGCAGCCGTGCGCGAACGCAGCACCAGCCAGGCAAGCACCCCGCCCAACAGCAAGCCGATGATCCCTAGTACCATAGACACAAGTGACATCTCGCTCTCATTTCCAACTTCTAGCCTAGCACCAGCAGCTGACTTGAGGCATAACGACTTTGAGCCGATGGAGAATAGAAGAGAAGATAGAGAAGAAGACTGATGTCTACCGCCCCCAAATTGTTCTTGACGTTTTTGCTTGTAACGGGCGCCGCGACCATGCCATGCGCGGCCGCACAGGCGCCCAACCCTCCGGGCGCTGATACTAATTCTGCGAACGGCTTCGAAGTTCAGACTGCGCAGCAGCTTCTGGTGTTAGCCAACCAGTCGCGCAAGCAGGCAGGAGCGCCCCCGCTCACGCTCGATGCCGGACGCTCTCAGGCCGCGCGCACGCACGCGCTGGCCATGGTCAAAGCCCAGCAGCTTTCTCATCAGTTTGACGGCGAGCCGTCCCTGCCCGAACGTCTTGCGGCCGCTACTCACCTCCATCTCGAGCAGGAGGGAGAAAACGTGGCGCTCGATTACGACGCCGTCCATGCGCACGAACATCTCATGCATTCTCCCCCGCATCGCGCGAACTTGCTCAACCCGGCCTTCAACGTGGTTGGGCTCGCTGCAGTGCGAAGCGGAGACCAGCTCTATATCGTCCAGGACTTCGGCCATGCCCTCCCTAACTACTCGGCTGCCGAAGTGAAACACCGTGTCGCCGCAGCCGTGAGTCAGAGTCGACAACAAGCCGGTCAGCCGGAACTCGCCCGTCGTGACTTGCCAGGCACCGATGACGCTGCCTGCTCGATGGCCCGAGCCGACAAGCTCGATACCTCCTTCTTTCGTCAGCTTGCCGAACGCGCGACTGTGCTCACCTATACCAGCCTGCATCCGGAAACCCTGCCCGCCGGCGCAGGACACGCGCTCGCCAGCCGCGCCCTGCACAGCTTCTCCATAGGCGCCTGCTACAGCCGCACCGAAACGTATCCCACGGGAGTGTATTGGATTGTGTTGTTGCTGGAGTAGGCGTGTCGACCGAGGTGCTCACGACATCGCAGACCGCGCTTCAGGGCGAAATCCTGACTCACTCCCATTGCAAAGAACTGTAAAGCGAGTGGATTTTTTCCCCGATCTGGGCCATCCTAGAAGCGCGTCGCCAGTTTGGTCAGGTCGCTGGTTTTGGCCCGATTGACGCGCAATCCCGGCGTCCTTCCTAACTGGCAGTTTCGCTACAATCCTTGCATCTGATTTTTGTCCGGAGATTTGCATGCTTCGAGGGATTTCCATTTCTATTTCCAATGCGCTGATTCTAGCCTGTGTCCTTCTGGCCTGTCCGCTCGTGGCGACGGCGCAGCGCCACGGTGGCGGAGGCAGCAACCTTGGCGGTGGAATTAACGGGAACGTTTCTGGTAACAATCGGCCTACCGGACTCGACGAAAAAGACAGCCTGAAGGACTTTCATGAGGTGCTTGCAGTACAGGCCAGCAGCGAGCAGATTACGGAATTTCAAGCGTTGGTGAAGAGTACGGAAGCGGCGCAGTCCGACCTGCAGGCCTTTCTGCAATCGTTGCGCAAGAAAAATGCTGCTGCTGCGCCCGCCCGCCGCGATGCGCTGGATCCGGCCCTGGAGAAGGCGCGAAACGAAAATAAGAAGTTCCAGGAAGGACTCTCCGAAGCGCAGAAGGCCGGACTCAAAGACATTTCCAAACGACTGGCCAAGGCGGATTCCGACCTGGAACAGGAGGAAAAAAAACTGGATCAAAGTCTGGATCTCAAATCCCCCACTGGTGAGTTGGTCACGCGCGCCGAGAGTCTCGACAAAGCGCTCACCGATTTCTACAACGAGCAACTTGCGCTCGGCCGGGAAATGAGCATCACGATGGCCAGCGGCCAGGATCTCGCCTTCATGCTTCCGAAAGTGAAGACCCTGGTGAGCCTAAACCATCGAACCATTCCAGTCGAGACTTCTGGACTGCTATCGCAGATTGCGGCGCAAGGTGACCAGCGCACCTTCAAACTCGAGATGATTGCCGACCTATCCGATCTGCAACAGAACATTACCGATCTTTTGCGAGCGCAAATCGAGACCTCGCCCACCTGCGGAGAGCGGCTTGGCATTCGGCGGTCCAGGCTAACGCCTGCCGATCCCGCAAGTCTACTGGTCCTGTGGCTGCACTATGAGCGCTGGATCTGCAATGGAACTCCGGGCCGGGAAGCTCCGACCGAATTGGCGGAAGGCGACGGAACGGTTGAGATCAAACTAACGGCTTCCGTAGAAAAACCGAACACGTTGAAAGTGTCGGCCACATTCGGACGCATCGACGCTACCGGTATGTTCGGGGATGCACTGCGTTCGGGATCACTCGGCGACGATTTGAAGGACCAAATTGCGCAGTCGATGCTGTCCGCGGTGCGCGCGGGCTTGGATTTCAAGACTACACTTCCGGCGGCGCTCCAGAGTTCCACTGTAATCCAAAGCGCAAAATTCCAGGACCTGGGCGTGGGTGGTTTGATCGTTGTGCTGCAGGGACAGATCGACCTGTCCAACCAGCAGAGCGACCAACTAGCCAGCCAGCTCAATCAGGCATTGTCGGCGCAGGGAACTGCGACGCGATAAACAAAGTCTCTCCGGTCCTGCATTCGTCCTGATCTTGATGCATGCTGACTCTCTAGGCAGAGGCGTGTTCGAGATGTCTTAGGGTCGGCAGCGCACGGATCGACCGGCCGAGCTTCCGCTCTGCCATCCGGATTTCATAAAGACTCTGCAGGTTCAGCCAAAATTCCGCGGTCGTGCCGAAAAAATGGGCCAGACGCAGCGCGGTGTCCCCCGTGATCGCCCGTCTCCCATTCAAGATTTCGGTGATGCGGTTGGTGGGAACGTCCAGTTGACGGGCCAGTTCCGCGGCGCTCATTTCTAGCTCGTCGAGTTCTACGGCCAAGTGCTTTCCGGGATGAATTGCAGTCACCGCCATGTCATTCTCCTGCTGTTAGTGATAGTCAACAATCTCGACCTCGGATGGACCGGACGCCGCATGCCTCCACTCGAAACACACCCGCCACTGGTCGTTGATCCTAATGCTGTATTGCCCTCTGCGATTTCCTTTCAAAGCTTCAAACCGGTTGCCCGGCAGCGCCGCCAAATCTTCTAGCGTTACAGCCGCTTCCAAACGATCCAGCTTAAGCCGCGCAGCGTATGGGATGCCGGAGAATGCTTTGACCCGCTTACCGTGGGCAAAGTCCCTAGTCCGTTTGTCCCGGTAGCTGACGATCACATCTTATTATAGGATACGTTATGCGTTACGTAAAGCATAATGAAACGGCGGGCAGGCGACTGTACTACGTTGCGCCAGCTTCTCGCAAACTCCATTCCTTAATCAATCTGTGCTACTCTTGGCCTGCCCTCCGTCTGCCGGTTCCGTTCATGGAATCCACTGGACAATTCCGCGTACCGCAGACCAATTCAAACTCGATCCGCATCGGCACGGCCGGATGGTCTTATAAAGACTGGGACGGCATTTTTTATCCTCCGGGCATGCAGCGCCGCAAGCAGCATCCGCTGGAATATCTGGCCCGCTTTTTCGACACCACAGAAATCAATACTTCGTTTTACGGACCGCTGAAGCCGGAACTGGCTAAACTCTGGTGCCGCAAAGTCGCGGCAGTGAATCCGGGATTTCTCTTCACGGCGAAACTCTATCGCGCCTTCACCCATTCGCCGCTCGCGGTCATGGAACCCACGTCCGCCGCCACAATTCACCCGACAGACGAAGACGAAGCTCGCACCCGCGAAGGCCTTGACGCTCTTGCCGGGGAAGGGCGGCTCGGCGCGCTGCTCATCCAGTTTCCTGTGTCATTCAAAAATACCTCGCTGAACCGCGAATATCTCGACCGCCTGCTGCGGCAGTTCATCGAATATCCGCGAGTGGTAGAAGTGCGCGACTCGAGCTGGAATAACGCCGAGACGCTGGCGGCCTTCACTCAGAAAAATATCGCCTTCTGCAACATTGATCAGCCAGTGCTGGGCCATTCGCTCGCGCCCACCGAGCATGTCACCGCGCCCATCGCCTATGTACGACTGCATGGGCGGAATTACAAAGAGTGGTTCGATTCCGATAACCGCAACGACCGTTACAACTATCTCTATAACGAGAGGGAGCTGACGGGCTGGAAGGAACGAATCGAGAACGTTGCAGAGAAAGCGCAGACGACCTACGTCATCACCAATAACCACTTCGAGAGCAAGGCTGGTGTGAACGCGCTGGAGCTAAAAGCGATGGTGACTGGCAAGCGCGTGCTCGCTCCGCCCACGCTCGTGCAGAAATATCCGGAATTGAGAAGATTCGCCGATCCGTTGGAGGATTCGTCCGAGGCCGCGGGACCGCAGCTCCCGCTTCTGGCGTAGCTAATGAGGTCTCATCTCGAGTTGGCGGATCTTGTCGCTGAGTCGGCGGCTCCGGTCAGTTTCAGGATCGCCGATGACTGGCCGCCGATGAACAATCACTAATCACTGACCACTGATCACTGACCACTGATCACTGATCACTAGCCACTGACCACCGGCCACCGGGTTTATGCTCCCAACGCCGCGTGATCGGCCATCCGGCGCTTGTTGTAGCGCAGGGCAACATTCATGAAGACGTAACCAAGGGAGGTCTCGAAGGAAATCATCAGAGCTTCGGTGTCTTCACTGGTCTTGTCGCCCTCCTGAGCAGTAAGAAGGAGCGGGGGATGCACGCGGAAATGAAAGCCCTGGTCGTTGAGCGCCGAAATGGCGTTGCCCACAACCTGATTGGCGAGTTCGAAGATGGTTTCCTTGATCAGCGCGTCCGACTCGGGCAATTCGGCCCCCGCATAGTGGCTGGCCACCTTGACGGCGGTCGCGGGTTCGAGGTCGAGTACAATCCGCCCCTCGATGTCACCCGTCAGCGCAATCATGCCGGCTACGCCTTTACGGCGATAGGCGTCCTCTTCCATGGTGAGGTTGCCCACCTTGGTCGAACCCTGCAGTCCTTGTGACAACACGGCGTCCGCCGCGTTGATGAAAGGCTGGATCAGTTCCATCTTCATCGCGTTTAGACTCCCGCCCCTGCTGCGTTTGCCACGGATCCGTCTTCACCCATGACGTACTTGATGACCTCGTACAGCACTTCCGGCTTAACCGGCTTCTGCACGAAGTGACGTGCGCCCCGTTGCAGCGCCGCGACAATGTTTTCCTGGTAACCCACCGAGGAAACCATGACGATGCGCGCTTCCGGATGCTGTTGGACAATCCGTTCGGCTGCCTCAATCCCTTCCATCTGCGGCATGGTGATATCCATGAGCACGATGTCAGGATGGGTGCGGTCGAACTCGCTGATGGCAGTCAAGCCGTCGCCGGCCTCAGCTGCCACCTGCCCGCCGAACGTTTCGATCATGCGGGCCAGATTCTTGCGGGCAAACACCGAGTCGTCCACAATTAAGTAGCGGACCGGCTGCCCGTCCTTGCTGCGTTTTACGGGTGCAAACTGCTCCATACACACCTCCCCTATCTACTGCATATCATGCCCGGCTAATCTGGCACCAGATGACTGTGGTCACGGGTCCTTTGCCGGACTCGATCTTTTCTTCTAGTTTCCAGTTTCTAGTTTCCGACGCGCACTGCCCGGCCCGCTTCGGACCCGGTATTCCGTCCGCAAAGAGCCTGCAGCGTCGTCCCCATTGCATCCAAACCCACCACACGAATGGCGTAACCTCGTTCGATCGCCGCCTTGGGCATGCCGTATACCACACAGGACTCTTCGCTCTGCGCGATGGTCATGCCCCCTTCTTTCTTGACGGCTCCCAAGCCTTCGGCGCCGTCGTCACCCATCCCGGTCATCAACACGCCGATCGCCTGCGACTTGAATTCCTCCGCCACGCTGCGCAACAGCACGTCGGCGCTCGGCCGGTGCCCATTGACGCGCGCCTCGTCGCAGAGAACCACCACGTCCCCCAGCGGCAGCCGTTTTACTTTCATATGGCGGTTTCCCGGCGAGATCAGCACCCGCCCCGGCTGCAGAATGTCACCTGATTGCGCTTCTTTCACGCGCAGCGGGCAAACTTCGTCCAGCCGCCGCGCGAACATGTCAGTGAATCCATCCGGCATGTGCTGCACCACCGTGATGGCTCCCGGAAAATCTCCCGGCAGGTGCGACAGAACGTATTCGAGCGCCTGCGGACCTCCGGTGGAAACGCCGATGGCGACGACCTTATTCGGAGAAGCCGAGGAAACCGGCAGTTTCTCGGGCTTGGGCCGAACTCCGGGCAGCATCCGCGGCTTCAGTTTGCACTCCGACGCCGCCTTTACTTTGGCAATCAGTTCGCGGGCGGTCTCGGCCATGTGCGCCGTGGCATCTTTGGGCTTGGTGACGAAGTCGAAAGCACCCAGCCCCAGCGCCTTCATGGTCACCGACGCGCCTTCGGTGCTGTGCGAGCTGAAGACAATCACCGGCACCGGGTTCCGCCGCATGATCTCTTTCAGCGTGTCGATGCCGTTCATGCCCGGCATTTCGAGATCGAGCGTAACCACGTCGGGCTTCAGCTCTTCAATCTTTTTCAGGCAGAAGTTGCCATCCATCGCGGTTCCTACTACGGCAATGGATTCATCGCCCGCCAGCATCTGCGGGATCAGCTTACGCATCAGCGCCGAATCGTCGACGACCAGCACGCGCACCGGAGGCGTCCTCATGCCTCACCTCCCACGGCCGAGGTCATGGGATTCATCGCCAGCCGCACGCGGTCGGTGTGTGACAGCAACAGCCCGGAATTGCATTGACCCAGTTCGGTTGGCCGGGCGCGGGACACATGTTCCACCACCGCGGGCAGATTCAGAATCAGCACCACGCGCCCGTCGCCCAGAATGGAAGCGCCGGAAACCAGATCGGTCTGAAAGGTGTGGTCATCCAACGCCTTGATCACCAATTCTTCTTCGCCTTCCAGTAAATCGACAATCAATCCGTACTTCCTCTCCCCCACCGTGATAACGAGAACGAACAGCTTGGCCTTGCGGTCGACCGTGTTGACCGGACGCCCCAGCCGCAGCAGCGGCAACACCTGGTTGCGCAGCTGCAGAACTTCATAGTTGTCGACCTGGTGAACCTCAGTCTCAAACGTCCGCGCTATCTCGAGCACCGCGTTCAGCGGAATGGCATAGAGCCGCTGCTCCACCCAGAACAACAGCGCTTTGATAATCGCGAGAGTCAGCGGCAGATTCAGGCGGAACGTTGTGCCCTGTCCAAGATGCGTCTCCACGCTGATCGAAGCCTTCAGGCGGTGCAGCACACTCTGCACCACGTCCATGCCGACGCCGCGTCCAGAGACTTCGGTGACCTGCTCGGCAGTCGAGAAGCCGGGCCGAAAAATGAATTCGAGAATCTCCGCTTCACTCAGACGCGCGCATTCCTCGGCCGTGGTCATGCCCAGTTCGATGGCTTTGGCGCGAATCTTTTGCGCGTCGATGCCGCGGCCGTCGTCGGTCACTTCGACCACTACCTGGTTGCCGTGGTGGTAGGCATTCAACCGGACGGTCCCGCGCGGCGCCTTACCCAGCTTGCGACGCTCTTCGGGAGTCTCAATGCCATGGCTCACCGCATTACGGACGAGGTGAGTGAGCGGCTCGGCGATGGAATCCAGAATTCCCTTGTCGAGATCGGTGTCCTGTCCGCTGATATCGAGTTCGACTTCGCGCCCGCATTGCCGCGAGACGTCGCGCACCATGCGGGGAAAGCGGCGAAACAACTGATCAACCGGTACCATGCGAATCTTCATCACCGAGCGCTGCAGATCGTTGAGCACTCGCGCCTGGAAGGCCATGGCGTCGGCAAACTTGCCGCGCAAGAGTTCTTTTGGATAGCGCTTGGAGAACTCGCTGAGCGCCTGCTGCAACATCGACTTCCCAATAATCAGCTCGCCGACCAGGTTGAGCACGCTGTCGATGCGACCGGCTTCGACCCGCAGCAGGTTCTCCGGGGTCGCGGCCACTGCCGATCCCGGAGCAGCAGCGGGAATCTCGGATGCGCTCAGTGCGGGCTCGGAAAAACTGTCATCGGCTGCAGCTTCGGACTCGGAATCGGGGGCGCTGGCGGCTTTTTGCGGAGCCGCACTCGGCGCCAGCAGCAACTCGACCGCGACTTCTTCCGCGATCGTGGGAATGCGGCCCTTGGCCGATATCTGTGCGACCGTCTGCGCGCTGGCCAGCACGAACTCGACATGCTTTGAAGCCGCCGGGGACTTCGCATCGGGAAGCACGGCAAGCACTTGACCGATCGAGCCCAGAGCGTTGTGAATCAGTTGCCGCCCGGCAATCGGCATGGCGCAGTGCGGATCAATCTTAACCACCACGTGGTAGACCGACAGGCCGCTCGCCTGGGCCTTCGTCATAGCCAATTTTTCGTATTCGGTCCAGAGCGAGGCCACTTTCGCAGCGGGCGTCGTCGCCTTGGCAGCGGAACGATTCACGGCAGAAGTTTTGCCGGCAGACCTTTTGGCCGAGCCGCTGGCCACGCTCTTCGCCGTCTTCTTGACGGAAGTCTTAACAGAAGTCTTCGTGGAGCGCTTGCTCGAAATCTTGGCCAAACTCCTCGCCGATTTCCTGCTTGCCGATTTCGTGCCCGCCAATTTCGTGCCAGCCGAAGTCTTACGAGCCGACTTTCTACCCGTCGATTCCGTGTGCGCGGATTTCCTCGCCGTCGCTTTGCTGATTCGCGGGGCTCTTTCCAAGGCGGGCGCAGCGGTCAAATCTTCGATCTTCTTGCTCAGAGCCTTGATCGAGGGCAGCTTGCCGCCGGTGCGGTAGGCCGCAATCATCTCGGTAAAGACGTCGGCGGCGGCAAAGGCGATTTCCGCCACGGCAGTTTGCGTGGCGCTGCCTTCAAGCGACAAGGCATCCTCGAACTGGTGCGCCAGTTCACTCAGCTCCCGCATCCCGCAGGCCGCTGAATCGCCTTTCAAGGTATGCACCGTGCGCCGGATGCCACGGACGATTTCCTCGTCGCCGGGCGTTTTTTCCAGCTTCAGCGCTTCCTCGTTCAGGGCCTGCAACAGTTCCTGCGAGGTTTCAAAAAAGAGCTCGCGCAGTTCCAGGCCACGTTCATCGGGGGAATTCGTCATGCGCTAATCTCTCACCTCAACCCGCTGGTAGGCTGTGCCACTGTCTTTGTGGAACATCTGGAACTTCTCGGTCAGTCCCAGCAGGCTTTCCGCATGGCCCACGAACAGATAGCCGCCGGCATTCAGGCAGCGGTAGAACTTCTCGACCAGGCGTTTCTGCTCGGCCTCATCGAAGTACATCATCACGTTGCGGCAGAAGATCACGTCGTTGCGCTGCGGCAGGTACTCCGTTTTCAAGTTGTGAAAGTCGAAGTGCACCATTTCTTTCAGCGGCTTCTTGATGGCATAGCGTTCACCCACTTTGTCGAAGTAGCGCAGACGGTAGCTGTAGTCAACCATCGACATCTGATTCTCGCTATAGAAGCCTTCCTGTCCATGCCGCAACACGGAATAGGCAATGTCGCTGGCCAGAATTTCCACCCGCCACGGCGGCGGCACCAGCGGCTTCGGCAGCGGCAGGTCCATGGGCAGCGGATTGCGCAGGTAGTAATAGGCCAACGCATCGGTAACCAGCATGGCCAGCGTGTAGGCTTCCTGTCCGGTGGAACAGCCCGCGCTCCAGATGCGGATGCTGAACTCGCGCCGCGAACTCTTGTGCTTGAACAGCTCTTCCAGCACGGTTTTCTGAAACAGATCCAGCTGCGCCTTGTGGCGAAAGAAGCTGGTCTCGTTGACCGTGAGGTTTTCCAGCAGCTTGGCCAGTTCGTTCTTGCCCTGCTGGCTGATCAGCAGCCGGTAGTAGGCGTAAAACGAGTCAACTTTGCATTCCTTCAGCCGGCGCAGCAGCCGGTCCTGGAGAAAATGAGTGCGCCGCTCGTCGAAGTGCATGCCGCACTCCTGGTAGACGAGCGTCTGCAACAGCTTCAATTCCGCTTCCGTCAGTAGAGGAGCAGGTGCCGCTCCGGATATGCTCATGCGTTTTCTCGTTCTCGCGTAAAAGAAGAAGCCGAATACAAAAAACTGCAGCTACCTGGTCCAGTCCTACTTACCCCGTACTTACTTGGCTGCGGCGGCCTTCGCCTCGGCTTTGGCCACGGTCTTTTTCTCTCCCGGCTCGCTCCTGACCTGCAGGCTACCCGGAGCCAGCAGTTTGCTCATGTCGAGCAGCACCACCAGCCGCCCGTTCACCTTACCGAGCCCGGTCACACAGTTCAGTCCGCCATCCTGAAACACCGCCGGCGGAGCCTCCACGGCATCCGCGGGAATCTTTAATACTTCGGAGGCCGAATCCACGATCAGGCCTGCCAGCCTGCCGCCATGCTCAACCACCAGAATGCGATTCTGGCGGCGCAGCGTGGTCTCCTTTTCTCCGAACCGCTTACGCAGATCCATCACGGAAACGATCTTGCCGCGCAGGTTGATCACGCCCTCCAGATAATCGGGGGCGTCGGGCACGGCGGTAATCTCGGGTACCCGCACGATTTCGTGCAGGGAAGTGATAGGCACGCCGTAGGTCTCGCGGCCCACCTTGAATCCCACGATATGAAGTTCACGGCTCATATTTTTCCCGCCCCATCGCCAGTTGCCAGACTGCAGTTCTCAGTACTGCGCTCCAGCTGACGCCCGTCGAGCGTTACCGCGGCCGGAGAAATCTCCGCCCGCCTGCCCCCGCGAAGCTTCTGCCAGCGAGAAGCGATCAATGAATTCCTGCAGCCCGCGCGACATCTTCGACATCTGTTCCGACGATGCCGCCAGCTCAGTCGAACCGGAAGTGGATTGCTGCACCAGTTCGCGCATCCGCTCCATAGCCTTGACCACGGCCTGCGCTCCCGAGGCCTGCTCTTCCACGGCGGAGTTGATTTCGTGTGTAATTTCGTTCAGCCGGGTGGTGGCGCGCGCGATCTGCGACGAGCCGTGCGACTGTTCGTTGGTGGCCGCGCCGATTTCCTGGGCAAATTTGTAGACTTCGGTGACCACGTTCGAAATCTTGCGCAGCGCCGCGTTCAGCTCGCCGCCCAGTTCCAGGCCTTCGTTCACGATGGTGGTGGAGCGGTCCATGTTCTCGACCGCCTTGCGGGCTTCCTTCTGAATGCTCTGGATCAGTTCGGAAATTTCCTTGGTGGACTGCGCCGATTTCTCGGCCAACTTGCGCACTTCGTCGGCGACCACCGCGAATCCCAGGCCATGCTCCCCGGCGCGGGCCGCTTCAATGGCGGCGTTCAAGGCCAGCAGGTTAGTTTGCTCGGCTAAATCGTCGATGACTTCGATGATCTTGCCAATGTCGTCGGCGCGTTGGCCCAGGGCTCCGATGATTTCGCCCGAAGAGTTGATGGTGGTGTTGATGCGGTTCAAGCCGTCGGTAGCCTTCTCCATGGTCCCGATGCCGTTGTGCACTTCCTCGCGCGAGCGGTTGGAAATATCGAGCAGCACCTTGGCCGTATCGGCCACACGCTGAATCGAGGCCACCATCTGGTCAATCGAAGCCGAAGTTTCGCTGACGCTGGAAGCCTGCACCTGCGTACTCTTCACCATGTTCTGCACGTTGACGCTCATTTCGTGCATGGTGCTGGTGACTTCGTCGATGGCGGAAGACGCCTGCAATCCGATCTTGGCCGCGTCGTCGGAAGCGCTGGCCACCTGATTCGAAGCGCTGGCCACCTGCGACGAGGCGTCGCGCACGCTGCGCACCAGCCCGGCCAGACCCTCGATCATGCGGGAGAAGGCGTTGCCCAGAGTGTCATGCGTCGACCGGGGCTTGACCTCAACTGAAAGATCGCCGCCCGCGATGGATTCGGAAATGCCCGCCATCTCTTTGAGGTAGGTGACCATTTTGTGGAACGTCCGGGCCAGTTCCCCGATCTCGTCGTCCCTATTCAGCTCGATGTTGTGTTCGAGATCGCCGGTGTTGCCGATGCCATTGGCCACACTCATCAACTTGGCGAGCGGCTGGGTAATCGACCGGGCCGTGCGGAAGGCGATTACGATGCCGAGACACAAGGCCACCACGGTGCCGACCGCCGATATGATGACCGTCCAGCGGGCCGCCACGTCATCCGAGGCGCGGCGATCGTCTACCAGTTTGTCGTTCTCGCTTTTGACCACGTCGAGCGCGTCGGTCGAATTCTTGACCCACGAGGACGCGTCTTTCTGTAAGTAGTAAATCTGCAATTCGGCCACGGTGGCGTTGCCCGAGTCGACGTCTTTCCGCTTTTCGATCAAGGGTTGCGCGAACTCCTTGCCCCAGGCCTGTTCCAGTTGCTGGACTTTGGTCAGAGCCGACTTCATCTGGTCGGAAGTGGCCAGGACTTTGCCCTGTTCCAGTTTGTCGTTCAGGGTGCGCAGACCTTCATTCATGCGGTCGACTTCACGAGTGTCACCGCTCAATAGGTAGTTGCTCAGGAAGAGCCGGTTCTGCATCATCTGGGAGCGCACAGCAGTGGTGGTGTCGGCCAGTTCGGTGGACGCCGCCGCGGCGGCCTTAGCGGCGTGCTCGCGCTGCACCGCTGAGAAGTTCACCAGAAACAGCACCAACACCATCGCGAGGATGATGCCGAAATTCGTGTAAAGCTTTTTCCCGATCGTCATTTCCGTCTCCTCCGCAGTACATCTGCGGTATATCTGCAGTGCGCCTGAAGCGCATCCGAAGTGCGTCCGACTACCGCGGCTCAAACTTAAAGTCGATTACTCCCGAGGCTTCCGCCGGTGCCGCTTCAAAGCGCCACTTCTTGGCGGCATCCAGCGCCGCACTGGCCAGAACCGGATGCCCGCCTAGAATGCGTGCATCTTTCACCGCGCCATTCGGCGCGACCACAACCTCGATCTTGACCGTGCCCGAAAGGTTCATCTTCCGCGCGAGTGCCGGATACTCGGGCTGCACCTTGCTCTTTGCCCGGCGGACAATCTCTTCGCTTTGGGCCTGTTGCGCCCCCACATGAATCGTGCCCAGGGTTACTGCCAGAGTTAGCATCGCGAGCAGCGTCATTGCAGTTCTTCGAGACACAACTCCTCCTTGCTTACAGAGAGCCTGTTGACCCTGGGCGTGCAACGGCTGGGCCACCTGCTCCTTCTTGAAAAAACCAAAGTAATGGACTGTATCTTTAAGTAAACAAACTGGTTAACCTGTCGCAAAAAGAGCCCAGAACGTGCCCTCTAAATTAGATTCGTCTCACTCCAGCCGAATCCGGCCTAGTTTCTCAGGCTGAGACGGAATCTCACGCCCGTCTCGGGATTTCACACTCAGGCACCCCCGCTCGCCATTTCACTTGACTCAAATTGAGATGACAGGTACTTTCCCAATAGATTCAAGCACTTGTGAATCAGGAAACCTATTCCTCCATTGTCGGCGCAGCGCTAAGCATTTCTGGTGGCCCTCCCAGGGAGCACAGTGCGTCCCCGGGCTCTGATGAGGCCTTCCAGAAGCTTCTGCATCGGCTTGCCGCTGAAGCGGTTGAATTTTCCGACGCCGATTCCCTGATCCGGCTGTTCTGCCGGTCTATGCGCCAGTTTTTTGAGGTGTCAGGCGTCTATTTTTGGCGTCGCGACTCCACCGACGAACTGGTTGGAGGTCAAGCCGACGGGAAGCTGGCAGAGAGCTTTGCCGGCATCCGTATGCGTCCGGATGAGAGCGCGGTTACGGCCGAGGCGGTGCGGCAACGGCGCGCCATCTTCGCCAATCGTGTGGAGTCCGCTGCATTCCCGGCCGCGACGGAATTCGCCGCTCGCTCCCTGTTAGCTGTCCCGCTGATGGTATTCAATGAAGTCATTGGCGCTGTGACATTTCTGCACGACTCCAACGAGGATTTCTTTAACGAAGATCTGGCCGCCAAGGCCACGATTCTGGCTGGCAAATTGGGCAGCCTGCTCGAAGCCGCCCGGCTGCGGGAGCCCTCGCGCCAGGAATCCCATCTCCCCGAAACTCTGACGGACCTCGCCCATGCCCCGCATGGTGCGCCGGATGTTTCGTCCGTAATCGAGGCGCTGGCCGATCGTCTGCGCATTCTTCTGCGCACCAAGCTGGTTTGCGTGCTGCTGCGGCGCGAGGGACCGTTTGAATTGAAGGCGGTCTCGGCGGAGACGCCGCAACTGGCGATTTCAGCCCGAGCCCGGCATGACCGGCAAACCCTTCGTTTCGCGGCTGATCTGGCGCAGCGTGCCGTGGCCGCCGGAGAGCCCATCACGCTGTCGATCGGCGCCGATGTGCACTCGCTCGGCAAGCTGGTTTCTCCGGGCATGCTGATTGCCGCTCCCTTCCGCACTTCGCGCACCCAGGGTGCAATCCTTATCTATCCGCGACCGGACGGCCCGCGACCGGACGGCCCGCGACCGGACGGAATGTTCAGCCCGGAAGAGAAAGCCCTGGTGGCGGGAATTGCCGGCTTCGGCGCAGTGGCGGTTGCCCATGCGGAGCTCCACGCCAGCGCTCACGCGCAAGCGCACGAACTGCAGCAACTGCTGGAGATTTCCTCCGAACTCAGTTCCAGCAGCAATCTTGAGCATCTTCTGCAGATTTTTGTGCGGCGTGCTTCTGATTTCCTGGGCTTCGGGCGCTGCTTCGTCGCGCTCGACCAGGACGGCCAGTTTCACGTCCGCTACGCAGTCGAGAAGGGAGAGCCACGGCGTACCGAGATGCTGTTCCCCGAAGGCGTGGCCACTCGCGCCCTGCGCGCCAAAGAAGTGTTCTGCACCGACGAGGCCAGCCGCACTCCCGGAATCAACCTCGATCTGGTCACGAAATACAAGGTTCACCAATTCCTCGCCGTCCCGCTGCTGGGGATGAACGGCACGGTTCTCGGCATGTTCGGACTTCTCGACCGCCTCGACGGCACCGGAATCTCGCAGGAAGATATCCGCCGTGCCCGGGCTTTGGCGGGTCACGCCGGATTCGTGATAGAAGGCGCTCGCAATCTGCATCTCTCCGAACAGAAGCGGCGACGAGCTGAGGCTTTGATTGAACTCGCCGGCGAAATTGATGGTACCCTGCGCTTACCCGAGTTCGCGCAACGGTTGGTCTCGCGGACTGCGGAACTGACCGGAGCCCGCGCCGGCCTGGTGGCCTTACCGCATGAGGAACGCTGGCAGATCGCAGCCGTGCTTCCCGGCACAGAAGCCGTGGCAAAGACGTCCTCCGCTCTCGCTTCATCGCTGCCGCAACGCGGCCTTGGTCGTGGTATCGATCGCGGGCTAGGCGCCGCTCTGGCCGAGTTTTTGTCCCGCCATACCGAGACGGTCATCTCCGCGTCCGCGGAACAGATATTGGGCGCGGAAGCTGCCTCCAGTCTGAACTGGGCCGATTGCACGTTGGTTCGCCTACCCGTCGCCAACGGAGAACTGGCCGGATTACTTTGCCTTTCTGGTCACTCATCCCCTGTCGCTGTGGGTGCGGATGTGGAGGCTCGCATCTTCCTCGAGAGCATGGCCGGCCACGCGGCCAAGGCGCTGGAAAGCGCCCGCCTGTTCACGCGCGTCGAGCAGGCCAATCGCCATTGGACAGAGATCTTCGACGCCATCACCGACTTCATTGTGGTGCACGACCAGTCCGACAAAGTTCTGCGGGTGAATCGCTCGCTGGCCACCATGATCGGCGTTCCTCCCACGGAATTGATCGGCATGAATATGCGGGCGCTCATGGCTCTGACCAGCGATACCGCGTCCTACTCCTGTCCCTTCTGCCGCGCCATGGCCGACGACTCCGATGAGTTCGACCACCCCGTATTCGATCGCACCTATCTGGTTTCCACCTCGCGGGTGCAGGGTGCTCCCGATGAAGGTCCGCAAACCATCCATGTTTTGAAAGACATTTCCGACCGGCGCGAAGCTGAACGCCGTTACCGCGAACTCTTCGACAATATTCAGGAAGGACTATTCTTCAGCACGCCCGGCGGAAGCTTCATCGAAGTCAACGACGCCATGGTGCGCATGCTGGGCTACAGCAGCCGTGAGGAATTGCTGCAGGTCGATACTTCCACGCAACTTTACCTATCTCCCGGCCAGCGCGAGCGCCACTCAGAAATGCTGAAGGACAATGGCAACGTGCGCAATTTCGAAGCGACTTTGCGCCGTAAGGACGGCTCGCCGATTCACGTCCTGATCAACGGCTTCGGGCTCTACGACAATATGGGCCGCCTGCAGCAGATTCGCGGATTGATGCTCGATGTGACCGGCCTGCGCGCATCCCAGTCCGAACTGTACCGCGAGCGCGATTTTTCAGGGAAAATCCTCAACCACACCCAAAGCCTGATCCTCGTCGCGGATACCGCGGGCCTGATCAGCTATGCCAACCGCCGCTGGTTTGACGCGGGATTCGAAGCCCGGGAACTGTTGGGTCATCCCCTGCTGGAACTGGCCGCGCCCGCTTTCGTCCCCGCCCTCGCGGATGCGCTGCAGAGCACTCTGAACAGCCAGCAAGTCGACAATCTGGAACTGGAAATCGTACGCCGCAACGGGATTGCCGGAAAATTCTCGGCCAATCTCAGCCCCATGCGCGACGAGCAGGGCATCGTTACCAGCATCGTGGTGGTGCTGACCGACATTACCGACTCGGCCGTGCTCCGCGACAAATTAGTGCATGCCGAAAAAATGGCCGCCGTCGGCCAGTTGGTTTCCGGCGTAGCCCACGAAGTGAATAACCCGCTCACTGCGATTCTTGGATTTGCCGACCTGCTCATGGAGAATCCTGAGCTCCCCGAAACCGCCCGTAAAGACATGCGGGTGATTTTGCAGGAAGCGCAGCGTACCAAGCAGATCGTGCAGAACCTGCTCAGCTTCGCCCGCCAGATGCCGCCGCAGCGCAGTGCCGTGCAATTGAACGCGATTCTGCGCCGGACGATGCAGTTGCGGTCCTACGACTTCACCAGCCACGGCGTTGACGTCGTGGAGCATCTTGACGAAGAACTGCCCTATGTCATGGGCGACGCGCACCAACTGCAGCAAGTCTTTCTCAACATCCTGAACAATGCCTACGACGCCGTCCATGAAATCGGCCGTCCGCCGCGCATTGAGATTATGTCCACCAAAGCCGGAGACGCCGTCGAAGTTTCGTTCCGGGACAACGGCAACGGAATTTCGCATTCTGACAAGATTTTTGACCCGTTCTTCACCACGAAAGAGGTCGGCAAGGGAACCGGCCTAGGCCTGAGCATTTGTTACGGCATCCTGAAGGAACACGGGGGAGAAATCCTCTGTCACAACAACACCGACCGGCCGGGCGCAACGTTCGTTGTCCGCCTGCCCGCAGCGCCGCACACCGCAGCCTTGGGTGTGGCGGCAGGAGTGATACAGCCATGAGCCTATCCGCCCTCAAACCTCAGCTTTTGCCCGTGCTGCTCATCGAGGATGAGCCCGCCGTGATGGCCTACGTTCAAGCTGCTCTCGAACGCAGCGGATATCCCGTAGTCTGCTGCGAGTCCGGAGTCGACGCCCTCCGCCTGCTCGAGAATGGCAGTTTCCTGGGAGTTATCTCCGACATGCGCACGCCCGGCGGAGTCGATGGAGGCCAGGTGCACGCCTGGGTTGCCCGTCACCGCCCCGACTTGGCTGCGCGCGTCATTTTTATTACCGGAGACATCGCCAACGAGGAAACGGTTGCCACATTGCGGGAAACCGGCGCTCCCTGCGTGGAGAAGCCCTTTCGCGTGCAGCCCTTTATCGATGTAGTCGCGAAGACTTTTGGGAAGGCCGAGTGAATAGCCCAGGCAGCAAAGAAGATCTACGCATCCGTCTGCTGATCGTCGACGACGAGCAGAGCATCCGCAAACTGTGCGTCACCGTGGGCGAGGCGCTAGGCTTCGTCTGCCTGGAAGCCGAAAGCGGCGAGTCGGCGCTGGCACTGCTCGAAGAGCAGTCTGTGCATATGGTGCTGACCGATATGGTCATGCCGCACATGTCGGGCCTGGAGTTCCTGGAGAAAGTAAAAAAGCTGCTGCCACGCACCGAGATTGCGCTCATGACCGGTCACGGGTCGATCGAAACCGCTGTCCAGGCCATGAAACTCGGCGCTTACGACTACATTACCAAGCCGTTTTCGCCGCTGGAAGAACTGCGCCTCTTCCTGCGCCGCATGGCGGAAAAAATTCGCCTGGTCGAGGAAAATGAATTCCTGCGCCAACGCATGGACACCGAAACCGAGTTGCACGGCATCATCGGATCGTCCACCAAGATTCAGGATGTGCTGCGCATGGTCGCGCGCCTGAAAGATACGCGGACTCCGGTGCTCATCTATGGTGAAAGCGGGACGGGGAAAGAACTCGTGGCCCGGGCTATGCATTTCCGCGGCGCTTTCGCCACCCGGCCGTTCGTTGCCGTCGACTGCGGATCGCTTGTCCCCACGCTGATTGAAAGCGAACTCTTCGGCTACGAAAAAGGCGCCTTCACCGGAGCCCTGAAATCGAAGCAGGGATTATTCCAGGCCGCCGATGGCGGCACCATTTTCCTCGATGAAGTCGGCGAACTGCCGCTGGAATTGCAGGCCAAACTGCTGCGCGTGCTGCAGGAAAAAGAAGTGCGCCCCGTCGGCAGCAACCAGAGAATTAAAGTGGACGTGCGCGTCATCGCCGCCACCAACCGCGATCTCGAAGCCGCCTACAAGAACGGAACCTTCCGCAAAGATCTCTATTTTCGCCTCAACGTTGTCACGCTCTATGTCCCCGCCCTGCGCGAGCGCCGCAGCGACACGCCCATGCTGGTGCACTGGTTCCTCGAACGCTACGCCCCCGGTGGCGAGTTGCACGTGACCAGCGCCGCCATGAAGGCCTTGATGCAATACGACTGGCCCGGCAACGTGCGCGAACTGGAAAACTGCGTGGAACGCGCCGTCGCGCTGGGCAACGGACAGATCATCGACCTCGGCGATCTTCCCCCAGCGATCGCCTCAGGCTCGGCGGCAGGATCGAGCGGAACTGGAGCGGTAGCCGCGCCGGGAATTCCACCGGCCTCGCACATCGCAAGGCCGCCGGTGCTCGACCCCGATCTCGCCGCGGCGCAAGCCGTAGCCGAATCCCCGCGGAATCCGCTCTCGACCACCGACCTGGAAGACATCGAACGCGCCACCATCCAGCGCGTCTTCGAGCAAGTCAAAGGCGACAAAGCCCTCGCTGGCCGCATGCTCGGCATCAGCCGCGCCACTCTCTACCGCAAGCTCAAGCGCTACAACATCGGCATGGGATCGTCCGGCTCGGGTTCGTCGAGCCACACGCTGCAGTAGACGTGCTGCAGTAGACGTAAGGACTCCGCTTTTTCTAACTGCTGAACCGTCTTAACGGAACATTCGATGAATCATCCCTGTTCTTGGTGGGGTGTTGCCCCAAGGCTCGACCTCTGCTTCAGACCGATTGTGTACTTCACCTCCTGACAACCACTCCAATGGGTGCAGCGAGCAGCCCGTTGCCGAACTGCCTCAAGTAGTTTCCATCGCGGTCGAACTCCTGGATACGATTGTTGTCTAAATCGCTGACGTAGATATTGCCGCGAGCGTCGAAAGCCAAGCCTACCGGACCGATGAACTGCCCGTCGCCGGAACCGTAAGACCCGAACTGGCTTAGGTAGGTTCCGTTTGTGTCGAATTTCTCGATTCGGTTGTTGTTAGAGTCGGCGACGTAGATGTTGTCGCTCGCATCGATGGCGAGGTTTTGGGGATAATTGAACTGTCCATCACCTGAGCCGGTATTTCCGAACGTAGCCAGGTAGACTCCGCTGCTGTTGAACTTCACAACACGGTACCCGGTGAACGGATCGACATTAGTTACGTAGATGTTGCCGGCGGAGTCGAGAGCAATTCCATAGGGCTGAACCGAAGAGGAAGTGGCGGGGTTGCACCCTGTAACGCCGACATTCGCCATGCATACGATACTCAGGAAGTCGCCGGAGCTATCGACTTTCTGCATGTAATAGAAGTCGGGGCTGGTGACCCATACATTGCCCTCCGCATCGACCGCCATGCTGCCGACATTGTCGAAAACCCCGAGACCAAGCCCATTCGTAGCGCATGTGCCAAACTGAAAGAGGAATCGCGTATTCCTGTCAAACTTTTCTGCCTCGCAATGGTAGTTGCCGTCTTTTACGTAAAGATTGTTGCTGGCGTCGAGCGCGATGCCACTGGGCAGATCGAAGTCGTGATCGAAGTGACCGAGGTCATTCCCATTGTTATCGAAAAGGTCCACGCGATGGTTGCCGGCGTCAAGTACAACGATGGTTGCAGGTCCCCGTAGGCCCGGGCCCGAGTTCAAATCCCACATGTCGTTATAATCGGCTGCACCGGTTCCTTGCGTCCGTACCGGGTGAGATTGAGCAAAGCCCGCGCTGGCGACTGTTGCAAGTGTCACTGTGGCAATCAGTCCGGTGCGGCACCGCGACAACATTAGGCCGAATTCCTTTGAAAGCAAAATCCGCTTCATCGAGAGTCTCCTTTGTCCCGAGAGATGGCCCACATTAGATCCAGTCTGGAGGCCCAAACTGGAGTAAGACTTCCAAGCCCGTGAAAAGTTCGAAGAATTCTACACCGCTGCCGGTAGACTGCCACGATAAACAACAATAACTCGGGAGCTCGGAGGAACTTGCAGACAGACCCTGCGGACGGATGGGCCTTAATCGTGAGACGGGAGTATCATCCTGAGACGCCAAGCAGGCCTGCTCTCACGGCCCAGTCAAAGGATCCGCTCTAACCCACTGAAAATGCGCTCACCCAAGTGCTAGACCTTCCGTTCCCAGAGATGGCTGCCGCGTTGCTCCTCCTTTTCTGAACCGCGGAATCTGGCTTCCCACAGCTCTTCCTAACCGGGAAGAGGGGAGCCCAACCGCATTTAAGCCCAGGCCGAAACGAGTCTGGGCCGAACGAGTCTGGGACGAACAGGTCTGGGCAGAACGAGTCTGGGACGGGGGAAATCGCTTGGCGCAACAGGCCACAGGAATGGCACGCAGCGCGCAGAACGCCAGCACCGTGGCGGGGCTTGCCCGTTTTTTCCCTGAAGCTTCGCCCGTGCGCGTGCCGGTGCAACTGGCCCGCGTCCTGCCGGGCAGCGATCCTGCCGCCGCTCGCTTCGCTGAAAGTGTCGTCATTGAATTTGGCACTCCCCGCGAAGTTCTGTTCGAGTGCAATACCCCACTGGAGTTCGGCGACGATCTTCACCTGCGGAACTCCGACAGTTCGTTCGATGTGGCTGTTTCGGTGGTCGCAGTGCAGTATCAGCCCGGCAAGACAGTCGTGGCTGCGCGCTTTCGAGGAGAAGTTCCCAACTGGATCGTGAAATCATGACTCCTACAACACCTGTACAAGATCTGCCCACACAATGGAAGTCCGCCCGGCGGTTACATCCCATCTATTCCGAACTGGCGCGCGAGTTCGCCATCGAACTGAAACCCTGCGCCGAGCTGGAAGCCGGCGTCGAGACGCCCGAAAAGGATGTGGTCGAACAGGCCAACCACTGGCTGGACCAAATGGACCAGCTGGTCCAGGTGCACCAGTTGCGCCAGTTCCTGCAAACCAGTTCGCTCGCGAACGAGCAAGGGCTGGAGAGCCTGATCGAGCACTTCCTGGCCAAGCAGGTTAAAACCGACATCATCCGCGACAAGATTGATTTTCTGCTGGTGCAGTATTTCAGCCAGCTCGCACCTTCCAGCGTGACCGACGCCGAAGTGGATCTTGCCTATGTGGCCGAGGCCCTGAAGCCGGTGCTGGGCGAAGTGGAACTGAAACCTCCGGTCTGGCTCAACGCCCTCGACCGGGTGCTGGAATCGTCCCGAAAATGCCGCTCGCTCGACGAGCTCCTGCACGGCGGCATTCTGGAGCAGGGGCGCAAAGCCAAGGGCCAAGCCGGGGACTTGTTCTATCTTCCGGTCGCCATGGTTGCCTTCACCCGCTTCGGATACCTCATGCGGCGGTCCTTCTTTCGCCTCATGCTGGGCGATCTGAACGGGATTCTCGACGGTCTGACGGAACTCGAAGAGAAAGGCGTGCAGACCATCGACTGCCGCCGCGCTCAGTTTTCCGCGCAGGAGCCGATCATTCGCTTGCGCGTGATTTGCCAGTCCTGGAAGGTGATGTTTCAGGCCGAATATTCCTCGGGACAGCCGTTGCGCATGCTGGTCGATCTGCGCGCCTCGGTTGAGCATGCGCTCGGTCGCGGCAAACCTGCCGAACCGGAAGTCAAAGCACAAGGCGCGGCCAAGGCTGTGCCGGCGGCGAAGGCCGCACCGGTCGCGAAGGCTGCGCCGGCACTGCAGGCCAAGCCCGCTGCAAAACCTGTGCTTGCCGCTAAAGCCGCAACGGGCGTGGCCAAACCGGCCACGTCAGCCGCAGCCGCTGGGACGACGGCAGTAACGCCCGCAACTAAGGCCACCGTCGCACCCGCTGCTGCAAAACCGGAAAACACCCCTGCCGATCCCGCTGCCGATGAGCCCGAGTTCGAGGTTTCCAGCACCCCCGGCTGGGATCCTGACTCAACCTCAACGACGAAGAACGAGTGATCCGCTGAACCGCTTAGTTTCAAAGCAGGTCAGAAAAAATCGCGCGAGCAGAACGAAGAGCGAAGAGCGTAGAACGAAGAGCGAAGAGGAAGTTTGGACGTGCAGGCACCGACCGTACTGATCATCTCCGACGACGTCGATTTTTCGCGCCGCATCACCGCGCGCTGGCAGATGGAGCGCAATGTTCCCATGTTCACTCTGCTGAGCGGGGAATTGTGGCCGCGCTTTGCGGTGGATGTATTCGACGTAGCGTTGGTCGGGGACCTGCGCCGCGACCTTCTCTCTGTGGTTCTGGAGCCCCTGCATTCCACCGGTCAGCCGATTTTCTGCGTTTGCCAGGATGCCGCCACCGCGCAATTGATCCACGAACGCTGGCCCCGCATCTCGATCCTGCGGGGTGGCGATCTCCGAAGTAACGAACAGTGGCTCGATACTCTCGTTCTAGCCGCGGCCGAAGCCGTGCACCGCTCGCGCGCCGAATCCCGCGCCCGCGCCGCCGAGTCGGCCTGCGCCACGCTTGATCGTCAGGCGACGCTGGGCCGCTACATGGTGGAAATGCGGCACAACCTGAACAACGCTCTGACGTCGGTGCTGGGAAACTCCGACCTGCTGCTGCTCGAGCCGGGCAGCCTGTCGGCCCAGACGCGCGCTCAGATCGAAACCATTCGCAACATGACGCTCCGCATCCACGAAATCATGCAGCGCTTCTCCTCCTTGGAAAAAGAAATGAACGTAGTCGCACAGCAGGCCGAACAAGATTCCGGCAAGTCGTATGCGGCGCTGGCCGGCACCTAAGCACTGGCAACTGAACACTGGCAACTGGCAACTGAATTTTGATCCTCCCCTAGTAAGACGCGGATTGTATGGCGCCGAGACCGAAAGGCTCGAGCGAAAATGTTCCGGCGCATCCGTATTGCGCACCCTCGTTGAGGGAAGGACTTATGCATAGATTGATGGCAGGCGTTACCATTCTCGAGCACGAACTCTCCGAGCTGCGCCTGCTGGTCGAGCGCCAGACGGGAATCCTGCTCGACTGTCCTAACAGCGCTCTAGCTGCCCACGTGGCCGAGTACCTGGAGAGCCAGGAACTGGAATCTCCCGCCGCTCTGCTCGCCCGCCTGCGCTCTTCCGATCAGGATCCTTCGGCGCTGCCCACGTTCCTCGACGGTGTGCTCAACGTAAATACCGGCTTCTTCCGTCATCCCGGAGCCATGAACGCGCTGGCCCGCCAGGTCATCCCACAACTTTATGCCCGCAAATCGAACGACGGTCCCGCCACACTGCGCATCTGGAGCGCGGGCTGTGGCACCGGCGAAGAAGCCTATTCGATTGCGATGGCATTATGCGAAGTGCTTCCCAACGGAAATGGTGCCAGCAATGGCTCAAGCGGATATTCAAATAATGGCAACGGCGGCAAGGACGCCAAGGAAAAAACAAGCCGCAACGGCGGCGTGGCAGACAATGGTGCCACAGCTTCCGCAGGTCAGGGAAATGGGCAGGGAATCGGGCAAGGAATAAAGGACTGGTCGATTCACATTGTGGGCAGCGATCTGCTGCCCTCGGCGATCGAAGTCGCCGAACGCGGCCTGTACCCGCAGTCGGCTTTAACCGGATTGCCTCCGACAGCGATTCGCGCCTGCTTCTCAAAAATCGGCGGCCCCAACGGGTCAAATGGCTCTGCCGAAGCTTCGCAAAACGGAAATATGAACGGTTCGAGTAACGGCTCGGGTAACGGATCTACGAGCGGCTCGAACAACGGTCCGAGCAGAGTTTCGAGCAACGCCTCGAGCAACGCCTCGAGCAATGGTGCGCACCTGCTGGTCAAGCCGCGCCTGCGCAGCCTGGTCACCTTCACCACCATGAACCTGACCAAACCGGTCTACATCGGCCGCTTCGACTGCATCTTCTGCATGGACGTGCTGCCGCACCTCTCGCGCATCCAGCGCACCGCGCTCATGGAGCGCCTGCATCTTTATCTCGAACCCGGCGGATACCTTTTCCTCAGCCAGACCGAAAAGCTCCAAGCCCCCAACCTGAACTTCCGCTCCGAAACCTTCGACGGCTACACCTTCCACCGCAAGCCCCTGGCGGCGAGCGCGGCGTACGGCCGGTAGGAAGCAGCCCGGTCCATGTCGGGACAGCCGCCCCCGGCTGTCCAGTCGGGCAAAGCCCGGCAGCCCATCACTGCTGTGTCGTTGATAGTCCCGCTGCCATCCGGATCCCAAACTCCGAAATCGGGTTGATTGATATTGTCTGTGTTGTCCATTTTGTCTACAATAGACAAATGAAGACCGTCTCCGCCACCGATGCTAAACAGCGCTTCGCCGCTCTCATTGACGCAGCTCAACGGGAGCCGGTCCGGGTCCGCCGCCAAAACCGCGACGTCGCCGTCATCTTGTCGGCGGAAGAATATGACCGGATTCGAGGTGCGAACATCGACGAACTCGACCGTCTTTGCGAGCGCGTCAGCAAACAGGCAGCTAAGCGCGGCTTGACCGATAAGATCCTCGCCGATTTGCTCAAGGACTAATGCGCAATCCGGAGCGCATCGTAGTCGATACCAATGTTTTCGTCAGCAGGCTCCTGCGCTTTGACTCGGTTCCCGGCCGCGCGGTCAAAAGGGCCATCCACGACGCCGTTCTGCTCGTATCTCAGGCGACAATGAGCGAACTGGCCGACGTTCTAGCGCAAGCTAAGTTCGATCGTTACGTCACGATCGAACAGCGCTTGCAATTCATCCGGCTCATCGCCCATACCGCAGAAGTTGTTCCCATCATTCACTCAATCCGCGAATGCCGCGACCCGAAGGATGACAAGTTCTTGGAAGTAGCGTTGAATGGCAGGGCTGACGTCATCGTTACGGGTGACGTGGATCTGCGGGCGCTGCATCCGTGGCGGCAGATTAGGATTCTGTCGCCATCGCAATATCTAAAGCAGTAACTTGCGGACGCCTTATCTCTTTAGCCAATTCTGATACTGCTTCCAATCGGTGTCGGTTATTCACTCGATCTCTTTCCAGGATGATAATGTAGGCGGCAAATTGCGAACGTCTGACGTCGCTCGCCAGTATCCGGGGTACTCAGCTAAGACAAGGACGTCCCGATGGTCTCGATTAGCCAATGCAACGTTCTTCCGCAATGCTTTCACGTTGCCATCCGCTAACTTGAGCACCGCAATTCGGACACGAATCCGCGTCCTTTCCCATGGACTGTCGAACTCTCCGAGAACCGCAATGATCTCTGGGAATTGTTCGGCAGGAAAATCGCGACGGACGATCCTCTCCACATCTTCCTGAGCGACGTCGGGAATCCGATGTCGTGGCAAGCCCTTAATAGATCTACGAGCGAACCGTCCCCTCAAAGCAGACCAGGTTCCAAAAGAAACTATGACAAGCACCCCGACGATAGCGATCAATGTGTCTGCATTCATGAAAGACTCGGGAGACATTTGCGTTGTCCGAATCCGCAGATGTCTTACGCGAACAAGAATTCCTTCGTCCTTAACTCCTTGATCGCATCCCTTAACTTCGCCGCCTTCTCAAATTCAAACTTCTTCGCCGCTTCGCGCATGTCGCTTTCCAGATTCGCGATGTACGCATCCACGTCTTCCTGCGACTTGAACTCCGGCATGCCTTGGGACTCGCCCGCGGTCAGGTCGGCATAATCCGCGGCCACGATGCCTGCGAGAGTCATATCCAAAGGCCTGACGATCGACTCCGGCGTGATTCCATTCTCTTCGTTGTAAGCCGTCTGAATGGCTCGCCGCCGCGAAGTCTCATCCATGGCGCGCTTCATCGAGTCAGTCTGACGATCCGCATAGAGAATCGCCCGCCCGTTCAAATGCCGTGCGCAGCGGCCAATCGTCTGGATCAGCGATCCCGTCGACCGCAAGAACCCCTCTTTGTCGGCATCCAGAATTGCCACCAGCGAAACTTCCGGTAGATCGAGCCCCTCGCGCAGCAAGTTAATGCCGATCAATACATCGAACTCGCCTTTGCGCAGATCGCGCAGAATCTTCACCCGCTCCAGCGTTTCAATTTCCGAATGCATGTAGCGGCACTTCACGCCCACCTCGGCGTAATATTCGGCCAGGTCTTCCGACATGCGCTTGGTCAGCGTGGTTACCAGCACGCGCTCGCCCAACTCCACGCGGGCGCGAATCTCATGCAGCAGGTCGTCAATCTGTCCCTTCACCGGGCGCACTTCCACCGGCGGATCAATCAGCCCCGTAGGCCGGATGATCTGCTCCACCACCACGCCCGCCGACTTAGTCAGCTCATACGGTCCCGGCGTCGCCGAAACGTAGACGAGCTGATTGGTGCGGTGTTCAAACTCCTCAAAGGTCAGCGGACGGTTATCCAGCGCCGACGGCATGCGGAAGCCGTACTCCACCAAAGTTTCCTTGCGCGAACGGTCGCCCGCATACATGCCGCGCAACTGCGGCACCGTCCCATGCGACTCGTCGATAAACATCAAAAAGTCGCGCGGAAAATAATCCAGCAGTGTCGGCGGAGGCTCACCCGGCAATCGTCCTGTGAAATGGCGCGAATAGTTTTCAATCCCGTGGCAGAAGCCCATGGCCTTGATCATTTCCAGATCAAACATGGTCCGCTGATGAATGCGCTGCGCCTCCACCAGTCGCCCCTGCTTCTCCAACTCCACTTCCCACCACGCCAGTTCCTTCTTGATCGACGCCACCGCCGAAGCCCGCGTCTCGTCCTTCATCACATAATGCGTCTTCGGATAAATCGGCAACCGCATGTATTTCTGCTTCACGGTCCCAAACAGCGGGTCAATCTGCGTCAGCGAAGAAATCTCATCGCGCCACAACTCGATGCGATACGCCATGTCGTCATAAGTAGGGAACACTTCGATCACATCGCCGCGCACCCGAAACGTCCCGCGCCGGAAGTCGCCGTTGGTCCGCTCGTAGAGAATGTCGACCAGCTTGTGCGTAATGTCTTCGCGCTTGATCTTCTGGCCCTTCTCCAGAAACAGCATCATCCCGTAATAGGCTTCCGGCGAGCCCAGCCCGTAGATGCAACTCACGGAAGCCACAATCAGCGCATCGCGCCGCTCAAATAAAGATCGCGTCGCCGAGAGCCGCAGCTTGTCGAGTTCATCGTTGATGGTCGCTTCTTTTTCAATGTAAAGATCGGCGGCCGGAACGTAGGCCTCCGGCTGGTAATAGTCGTAATACGAAACGAAATACTCAACCGCATTGTGCGGAAAGAAATTCTTGAACTCGTGATACAGCTGCGCCGCCAGCGTCTTGTTATGCGCCATCACCAGCGTTGGACGGTTCGCCGCCTCAATCACCTTGGCCATGGTGAAGGTCTTGCCCGACCCGGTCACCCCCAGCAAAACCTGATGCTGCTCGCGGTCATACACCCCGCGCAGCAAGGTCTCGATGGCGCGTCCCTGGTCCCCCTGCGGCTTGTAGCTGGAAACGAGTTTGAAGTCCATAAAGAAGCTCTTGGCTATCAGCTTTCAGCTCTTAGCTGCTGCTCGTGTGGGGCCGGGTCTTTGACCCGGCCATGCCGAGCAAAGCTCGGCTCGACTTCGCCGACAGCTCCACAGAGCAGAATTTCGTCGCCAGAGAATCTTTCTATTATAACGTCCCGTCAAACGGTTGCGAGAGCAGGGATTCCTACTTGTGCAGTTCGATGGCAATCAGGTGCGGAGCATCGGTCTTGTCGACCGATTCCACGTATTCCACCTTAGCCGACTTACTTTCCAGGTCGTGGCAGGGATTGAGCTCGCCGCTAGGCTGGAAGCCTAGGCTAGTGAACCGAATCTTGAAATAATTGTCGCTGTGCAGTGCCAGCGTCTTCGCACTTGATGTGACAGACAGGTCCAGGTCCGGATTATCGCAATGCACATTTCGCAATATTCCCTCGACAAAGTGATGAGGCCCGTTGGGAACGAATTCCTTGCGACGCGCGAGACGCGGTACATCCGTCTGAGCGGCAGCACCTTGCTCCTGAGCAGGCACTTCCTGAGTACCCTGATGTTGGTCAGCGGCACGTTCTTGCGCTGCGGCGTACACCTGAGCATTCACCAGAAGATTGGCGACGGCTTGGCTTTCTTCGGGAGTCTTCGCGAGTTTCGCAGCGTTGCGCAGCACCTCAACAGCATTGCTCCCCTTTCCCATGGCCAGCAGAACATTAGCCACGTTGATGCGATAGGCTGCATTCGCCGGGTCCAGTGAAACTGCCATCAATGCCATCATCCGCGCTTCTTCCAGGTTGCGGTGCCGCATCCCCAGAAAAACCGCCAGCCGGTCATAACTTGGTGCAAACGATGGATTCAACTTGATGGCAGTTCGCAAGCTGCTTTCCACCTGCGCCTCATCCGCCGGAGCAATGAGACCATTCATCGAAATGGCAGCGAAGTAATACTGGGCAAGAAAATTCTGAGAATCGAGTTGCACCGCCTGAGCGTACCGCTTGCGGGCTTCTTCCAGATGCCCCTGACGATATTCCAGATAGCCCATCGTCTCCTGCGCCGAAACGTTGTTCGGATCTTCCTGTAGTACATTGGCAAGGAGTGCCTGCGCATCCGCCGTCCGGCCGTTATAGGCGAGAAAATCTGCGCGCACCGCATCGGATTGCGCCGCGGTCAGAACCTTCGCCTGAAAAGCTGAGTCATCCACAGTGGTTGCAATCGCCGCGTTTAGGTAATGAAACGATTGCTGCCGGACATAGCTTTCCAGTGCTCTTTGCAAGAGCTGCAAGTCTCCGAAAGCGCGCGTGGCCGCAGTCACGGCATCCACATTTTGCTGGACGAGGTCCATATAGTCGCCCAATCGGTGAGTCTTCTCCTGGCGCTCTTTGAACATAAGATAGTGAACCAACGCCCACGATTCCGCGTAAAAAATCGAGCCTTTGTTTTCTTCGTGGTAATAGGGAGATTTCTCGTCGACGGTGAACAAGGTCGCCAGTGGCAGCAACTTACTCTGCTTCAGCAGTGCCAGGTTTTCAGCGCTCGGCTCACCCAGCGAGACATCTTTCTCGTGGATGTCAGAGTTCTGATAAAACTCCGCCAGCCCTTCGTTCAGCCACAACGGCATCCACTCGGCAGACTTGCTCAACAATAAGTGGGTGTATTCGTGGTAGACCACTGAGTAAGGATGGTCGCCCTCAGCGTCGAGCCGCATCAGAACGTAATTCTTGTCGGGAGCCCGCAGGAACAGCCCACCCAGTTTCAACGATCCCTTGGCCAAATATGCCTGTGGTTCGAGCGCGGTGAAGTCCTTTTCGTCTTTGATGGCCAGCACTATGATGGGCGACCCCGGGTCGATCTGCAGTTTCGGAAACGCAACCTGAAACACCGATCGCATGCGCTCGAACTGGTCGGCGACGCGGCGCCCCTGTTTTTCACTGGAGTTGGTGATCACCACAAAGTGTGGACTGCGCACTTCGGTCCAAGTCTCGGCCTTATCGCGCGCGGGAGCGAGCGCGGTGTTAGGATCGGCAAAAGCAGCAAAAGGCGCTTCGACATAAGCGCCCATACAGATACACCGCGCTCTGCGGCGAGTCAAATGAATAAAACATGCCATTGAGCGATTTGTTGCCCCTCCGGCCCCAGACATCACCCCACGCTAGCCCGCAGTTCCACTTTCTTCGTCGTAATCGTCAGTCGCGTGGCGGGCAGCTTCGGCGGCGGCCAGGACTCGGTCCAAGCCTCAACCGTGATCGTCCCCGGAGTGCGCGTCGACTGCACGATCACCTGCGCCAGCCCGTTGAAGACGCTGCGCTTCGGTTCTTTGTCGGACTCCTGGCAATTCGGATCCCCGTTGCCCACGCCAATCAGCGCGCCCTCGCCGCTGATTTTGAAGCTGATCGTGTTGCCCGCGGTGGGAATCGCGCGGCCTTCTTTATCGAGCACTTCCACTTTCAGCACAGCCACATCCTCACCGTCGGCGTTGATTTCGGAGCGGTCAGCGGTGAGCCGGATCGACTCCGGCTTGCCGGTCGTCTCGCGCTTTTCGACGAGCACGACTTTCCCGTCTTTGGTGCCGCGCGCTTCAATCACGCCGGGCTCATACTTGACGCTCCATTCCAGGTGCGTCAGCGGCTCGACTTTCTTTGATCCCTGACTCTTGCCATTCAGGAACAGCTCGACCGAATCGAGATTCGAATGCACCCACACCGGGATCGGTTCGCCGAAGCGCTCATCCCAATTCCAGTGCGGAAACAGATGCAGCACCGGCTCCGTTCCCCACCACGCCTTGTAGTAATAAAAATTATCTTTGGGAAATCCGCACATGTCGACAATGCCGAACTGCGAATTGATGGACGGCCATCCATAAGGCGTAGGCTCGCCGCGATAGTCAAATCCAGTCCAGGCAAAACCTCCGGACAGCCACTCGCGCGCGGCATAAAACTTCCACCACTCCTCCGCCAGTTGCGACCATTCCGTATGGTTCAAGTCATAGGCGCTAACCCAGTTGCGCAGCTTGTCGGTCGAATAGATGCCGCGCGTCGAAACCGTACTCGCCGTTTCCGATCCAACACTGGGCTGTTTGGGATGCTTGGCGTGATACGGGTCCAGATCTTTCAGGTTGTAGTTGAAGCCCATCACGTCGAGCCGTTCCGGGAAGTGAGCTTCGAACGATCCATTCACTGCGGCTGTGCAAAGGCGCGTCGGGTCGAGTTCGTGAGTTCGCGCAATCATGTCGTCGATGACCCGCACGCCCTGGGGTTGCGGCATCAGGGTCCACTCTTCGTTGCCCATCGACCACAAAATAATCGATGGCGAGTTGCGATAGCGCTTCACCATCGTTTCCAGCTGCGCCATGCCCTCCGGATTCGCGCTCATCAGCCGCGTCTCGCACATCATCATCATGCCCAGACGGTCGCAGGCCTCCACCCACTCCGGCGTCGGCATGTTGTGCGACGTGCGCACCGCATTGCCGCCCATATCTTTCAAGACGGCGACGCGATAGCGCTGCAGTTGGTCGGGAAGAGCCGCGCCCACGCCCGCGTGGTCGTGATGATTGCAAGTGCCTTTGATCTTTACTGATTTGCCGTTAAGAAAAAATCCCTTGTCGGCATCCCACTTGAGGTCGCGCACCCCAAAGGTGATGCGTTCCGCGTCGCGGACCTTGCCGCCGGATTCAATCGTCACCAGCGCTGAATATAAGTTCGGAGTCTCTGGCGACCAGAGCGCCGCATTCGCAATAGAACTGTTGGCATTGAAACTCGCCGATCCATCCGCCGCGACCGGTTGCACCGCAGAGTCCGCTGTTCCCACAACTTTCCCCGCCGCATCCAGAATTTGCCAGCGCACCCGGCAATTCTCTGACTGTGTCCCCTGGTTCTGCACGATCGTTGCCAGACTCACGGTCGCGGCGTTGCCTTTCGCAGACGTCCGAACCGTGCTGTCCCAGTGCCCCAGATGCAGCGCGTCCGTCTTGGTCAGCCAAACATGCCGGTAAATTCCCGCGCCCTCGTAGAACCAGCCATCGCCAAAACTCGCGTCCATGCGGACCATCAGAAAATTCTTCGCGCCATAATTCAGAAAGTCCGTCACGTCAAACTGAAACGGCGCGTAGCCGTTATCATTGCGCCCGATGAAGTATCCGTTCAGAAACACCAGCGCGCTGCGAAACGCGCCGTCAAACTCCACCGTGATGCGTCGTCCCTCGTCTTCCTTCGGAATATCGAACGTGCGCCGGTACCAGCCCACGCTGGTCTCCGGATAGCGCCGCCCCAGCGGCTTGTAGCCGTGGGATTGCTGTTCGTCATCGTGGACAAACGGCAACTCGACCGCCCAGTCGTGCGGCAGATTCAGCGAACGCCATTTGGAGTCGTCAAATTTCGCCGTGGCAAACCCGAACTCGCCCGACTTAGCAAAATCTCCCTGTCCCATGCCAAATCCCAAATCGCGCAACGGATCGGTGGCATGCCCCTGAAAAAACTTCCAGCCAAAGTCGAAGAGAAGATGCTCCCGCGGCGTCACCGCCGAAGTCATTTCCGCCGCAGCCGCATCCGAATCAGGGTAGCCTGCGAGCAACGCATGGGCGCGGCCGATGGAGCTGGCGGCCAGTGTCGAAGCGGAAACTGCAAGTCCGGAACGCAGCAGATCACGGCGGGTAAGGGAAGTCATGCGTGGCCCTCGCGGATGAGATCAAACTGGCTGAAGTAACGAAGAAGTGTATCAGGAGCCGGCCCTAAAGAAGGCTTGGCTATACTGGCCGGTAGTGGTGCAGTCTGACTGCCTTAACCACAAAGGACACTAAGTCACACGAAGGAAACAAATAAAAACGATGTCCTTCGTGCCCTTTGTGGTTTGCGGTTCCTCTTTCGAGCGTCGAAGTGCCGTCCGCACGACATCCCAGCCGCTTGCGCCCGCTCTCGGCCTTGCATATTATCTACGCGTCATTTTTCGGGTTGGAAACGCGGGCCAGGAAAGGGGCCCCACCGCATGATCTTCACGCGCATCATCACCGCCATCAGTTTCGCCGCACTGCTCTCCGCGCCTGCTCTCGCCCAACAGCCTCCCAGCCCGGAGCAGTTCCAGGCCGTCATTGAAAAAACCTTCGGCCCCACCAAGCAGGTTTCGGTCCGCGATCCTTTCTACAATCTGGTCGCCTTCACCATCGTCATCCCCAAAGACTGGTTCTTCGAAGGCACCGTGCTGCACGGTCCGGGCTGCACCGGTTCCTATTACCAGACGATCGCCTTCCGCGCCTATAGTCCTGACGGCCAGTTCGGCGTGCAGTTCGTGCCCCGCGTCGACTACTACTACTGGGAGGAAAATGACGCGCGCCCGATGGGGGCAGCGTGCAAGTTCTTCGCGCCCATGTCCTCGGCCGATTATGCCAAGATGTTCGCCTACCGCAATCGCCCCAAGGCGGAGATTGTCAAAAGCGAGCAAACGCCCGATGCGCCGGGCGTCTACGAACAGTTACGACAACAGAACGAACAGTCGGAACAACAGAGCGCCGCCCTGCGCATGCCTCCCATGGAGCAAGGCGCCGACTTTACCCGTAATCGTATCCATTTCGAGTGGCAGGGCATGCAGCAGGAAGAGTGGCTGCGCGTGGAACTGCTTTACACCGACTATCCCAAGTCAGTTTTCATCTACAACGGCGGCCCGCATCCCGGTCATCCGGAATGGAGGCATTTCCTCGGGGTCTCGGCTTCGGTCTCCGGCCGCCGCGCCCCGCTGGGCAAGCTCGACCAATACGACCCGGCGCTGGTTGCGATCCTGAACACGCTGCGCCGCACCGACGAGTTCCTGCAGGCCACCAACGCCCGCCAGCAGCAGCTCTCTAGCGCCATCATCCACTCCATCCAGAACCAGACCATCCTCAGCCAGCAGAACTCGCAGGCCTTCATGAATGCCATGACGACTCAGCACAACGCTTTTATGGCCAACCAGAACCGCAGCTTCGCCATCAGCCAGCAGAACGCCACGGACCAAATGAACCGCCGGACCCAGCAGGCACACAATTTCACCGCACAGATGGACCAAAGCACCGCGCGCACCCGCGATTACCAGGACATTCTGCTCGACCAGCAGTATTACGTGAACCAGCAGACCGGCGAGACCGCCACCGTCAGCGGACGCCTCAACCACGCCTTCGCCAATGGGCCGCTCTCCAGCAACGCCACCAGCATCGTGCAGACCGATTCCAACTTCAACCCCAACGGCCCCCTCGGCTACGACTGGAACGAACTGACGCCCATCCACCACTGACGGGATTTTTTCTAGCGCATGCAGCCGGGTGCATCTTGCTATGATGCATCTTGCTATGATGCATCCCGCCATGGTGCATCCCACCGTGGCGCAATCCCGCATCTGCATTTCCGCATGCCGTATGGTCTCTCGGAGGGCTTGCAGCCCAGCTCTGGATGACAACTACTTCTCGTCCTTCACCTCGCCCATGCCCACAATCTTCGTCGAGCTGCGGAACTTCTTGTAGTCGCGGTATTCCTGATCGCCGTCAAAGTTGTAGCCCTTGAACAGTGCCACGCGCGCGTCGACCTTGAAGGTCATGTGCCGCGGCAGCCAGACTTCGTCATTCACCCGGGCCTGTTCGAGCATTACGCGCGTGCCCTTATGGAGGCGTGCCAGAACCCATCCGAACGACACCGTGTCGAGCATTTCAATATCCATTTTGGCCAGTTGCAGATCGCCCTTGTCGATCCACACCCGCCCGTGAACTTTGGAAAGAACCTTGGCCTCTTTTGTGTGCGGCTCAAAACCCGGCCGCGGCTCGCCATCAATGATCCAGGCATCGCGTCCGCCCACCTGCTCCGTGCCGACCAGCTTGAAGTCGAAGGCGTCGGCGACTTCGCGCACGAACTTCCGCCCATCCTCGCGGTCCTTCACTTCTTTCTCTTCGCGCTTCCGGCGGTCGTCATCGGATTCGTCCTTGCGCTTGTCGATGATCTTCTGGATCTTCTCTTCTTCCTTGGCGGCTTCCTTGGCGTCCAGCGGCTTGTCGTCTTTTTCAATGAGCCGCTGCACCTGCTCGCCGTAAATCTCGAGAATCTCGTAGGTCTTCACTTCCGTCGACTTGGTATTCCCCTTGCCGTCGAGATTGTTCTGCACCTCGCGATCGATATAGGTATAGTCGCGCTGCCGCTTATCGTTCTCGATGTCTTTATCCGCGACCACGCGCAGCAACTGCCGCATCTGTTCCTGCGAAAGCTTTCCGTCCGCTCCGGTCGTGAGATCTGGCTGAGAGGCTTCAGACGGAACCGCGGCAGTCGGAGCATGGTCCTGTGAAGTTGCGGGGGACGACGGCTCCTGCTGCCCGAACCCGGGCAAGCAGGCGAGCAGGAAAAGTGTCAGCGTAAGTCGGCGAGTCGTCATGACGTAAATTTAATCCCTTAGACGATGTGAAGTTCCCGTGGGATGCAGCAAGGTTAGGTCTTCGCGTGGGGCATTACTTCCAACGTCTAGCACTTAACCACGAGTTCCGCATATTATTCGAAGTGACTCGCGAATTCCGCCGCGAAAGGACTACATCATGAAGCTGCGAACGGGCCACTCGTTCACCTTCTTATCGTCGGAGAAGCAGAACCAGGCTCGACTTAAAAGTGTCAGTGGACTCACAACGATATTCGCCGTCCTTCTATTCTGCCTCGCAGCGGCGATTGCCTCACCTGCGCAGTCATTCACCTCTCTGGTTTCCTTCGACGGTACAGACGGGCTTGGCCCACAATCAACCCTGACGCAAGGAACTGACGGCGACTTCTATGGAGTGACGACATCCGGCGGGATATATGGCGGTGCGCAATTGGGCCAAGGCGTGGTCTATCGGATGACAGCTGCGGGCGACTTGACCACACTTTACAGCTTTTGCGACGACTATCCAACCTGTAGCGATGGCGCCTTTCCGTATCCGGGGTTGGTGTTGGCCAGCAACGGGAACTTCTATGGGACGACAAGCTATGGCTCCGGAACTGTCTTCGAAATCACTCCGGCTGGCAAGCTGACCACGCTTCATACCTTTTGCTCACAACCGGCCTGCTCCGACGGTTTTGGCCCGAGCAGCCTCATGCAAGCCAGCAACGGAAACTTCTATGGGACGACCATCTATAGCTGCGACAACTACTGCGGCTACGGCACTGTCTTTGAAATGACCCCAGCAGGGAAGTTGACCACGCTCTACACTTTTTGCTCTCTAGCGAACTGTGCCGACGGCTCTAACCCGTATGGTTTGGCGCTGGTTCAAGGTACCAATGGAAATTTCTACGGTACAACAGAGGGCGGCGGGGCCAACTCGAGTGACGCTGGCACGGTATTCGAGATCACCCCGGCGGGCAGGCTCTCGACTATCTACAGTTTCTGCCCCCGTGGGCATCGGCCCTACTGCACCGACGGTGAACTTCCGAATGGACTGATGCAAGCCAGCAACGGGAACTTCTATGGGACCACAGTCCTCGGGGGATCCGACGGTGAGGGCACCGTCTTTGAAATCAGTGCCGCAGGCAAATTCAGTACGCTCCATAGCTTCGACTTTAGCGATGGCAGCAACCCGCAACCGCTAATGCAAGGCTCCGACGGAAAGCTCTATGGAACGACCGAATACGGGACAGCCCAAATCTACATCCACTGGGGCGGGACAATCTTTGAAATTACGACCGCAGGCGCGCTAACCACGCTATTTGATAGCTTCGATTATGAAAATGGTGCATACCCCGGAGCCGGACTCATGCAGGCCACCAACGGCGGATTCTACGGCACGACGTCCGCCGGAGCCAATAACGATGGCACAGTCTTTAGCCTATCCGTGGGACTTGGCCCCTTCGTCACGACGCTCCCTAGCTCTGGCAAAGCTGGAACGAAGGTGGCAATTCTGGGAAACGATCTAACTGGCACAACCAGCGTCACCTTTGACGGCGCAGCAGCAACTTTCGAGGTCGTGTCGGGGAGCGAAATCACCACTACCGTACCAGCTGGCGCTACTAGCGGCGTGGTTGAGGTTGCAACGTCCTCGAACACCCTCAAGAGTAACGTAGAGTTTCGCGTTCTGCCCTGAGGGGAATGATCATTTATGGGAGCGATCGTCGGTGATCTTATTTAACACCCGTTTAACACCCAAGCACGGACTGTTGCACAGCCAACTGGTTGCAGGTGCGTGCAATGAGATTCTTTGCCGTACCGGCTTCCACGAACTGGAAGCCATAGCGAAATGCGTTTTGATGGCGAACCAGCGCGACGACCTCCACGTCACCGAGCGGCAGCGCGAATTCCAGGCGAAGCACCTCGCCCACCGGAACTTCCCCGCGCAGCATGGCGGAGATGCCGGATTCGCTGATGTCTACGGTATACCCGCGAACCACCGGGCAGTCGCGGGGATAGACGCGGATCTCCACTTCGAGCTTGTACCGGGGATGGCGGCGCGCATCCACCATTTCGCGAGCCTGTGCCTGAGTCGGGTTCGTCTCGAATTGACTGCGCGCTTCCAAGTCCATGCTCTCCCCAGACCCCGCCGTGTCATCCCGAGGCACGCTGGCCAGCACTGAGGCCCTGAGTATTCCTATCCACTTATCTATCGGCAGCGGCCGCCGGAACTTTAGCCGGACCCTCGCGTCAGTCCCTGTGCTTGTGAGCCTTCCCTAAGCATTCTGCCTGAAACAGCCGCTCGTCCACGCGATGCAGCTTCTTCTCTTGCGCCTTGGTCAGCAGGGAATAGTGCTTGATGTCGAACAGGTGATAGACGATAAACCACACCGGCTGGTCGGTGGTCATCCAGTGTTGCCGGTCGAAACGCTTCAGATTGACTGGAACGGAGTAGCGCCGCAGCGTGCGCTCCCGCCGCAAGTTGAAGTAGGCGTTGAAATAGCTTAGCGCCAGCTCCCGCAGCGTGCGATAAACCGGTTCCCGCCAGCGGCATCCGGTGTAGTTCGATTTCGCCACCGCGCCCCAGCAGCCGGCTTCACGATAAATCGCGATTACATGGTCGGTATCATGTTCGGCTTCGAAATCCAGCAACAGCGGCGGATATCCGTTGGCCCGCAGCGCCGCCGCCGCGAAGATCGCGCCCTCGAGGCAGTGCGACGATTGTTCCGCAAGCACTTTCCGCGGCGACCACGCCGTATCTTCCAGGTGATACGGCATGTCATCGAGAAACTTCTGAATGCCGTAAGGATTTTTCATCCCGCGCAACTTGCGCAGTTCTTTTTGAGTAAACCCGGGAGTAAAGTCAGATAAAGCGGCTCGGGATGCAGTCATGAGTTGAGGGCCTGGGCTTTCAGCCGCAAAGCGGCGCAAGAATGCAGCCCACAGCGTAAGCTGTGGGCGCGATGGAGGAGAAGAGCCAGCCCCGGAGGGGCGACAGAGCGGTTCTCAGGGATGCTCTTCGGTCCCGTGGTAGTCGTATTCCTTCTCCTTCGTGCAGGAAATGCCCTGCGCTGTCGTGCCGGTGCCGGCTGCTGCTGGCAAACGATTCCTCTGGCCCATCGTGCGCAGGCCAAATCGAGGTCCCCAGTCGGGAAGTTAAACCGCTTTAACGTCTGGATTTAAGTGGTTTATTATCAATGCGATACAAGGATAATATTCCACAACACTTAAAACCTGCAACTGCTCCGTATTCACCCACTTGCACGCTGATTGCACCATTCATGAGGCAGTGGCTGCGACTCGGCGCCTCACAATGCGACGAACAGCTCCGCCAATTCGCTGGGATGATCCACCACAATATCAGGAGGGTCGTTCTGAAGAGTATGCGGAGCGAAGCCATAAGTTACGCCGATCGTGACCATCCCCGCATTGCGTCCGGTGCTGACGTCAACGTGGGAGTCGCCGATCATGACAGCGTGTTGCGGCTGCACGCCATACTCTTCGAGCAGCTTGCGCGCCCCCTCGGGATCAGGCTTCTTGCTGGCAAAGCTGTTGCCGCCATAGATCTGCGAGAAGAATCGCCCCAGGCCCAGCGCCTCGACAATCACCCGTGAAGGGACGACCGGCTTATTCGAAAGCACGGCCATCTTGCGCGGAGTGCCGTTAGTGGATTGGTGAATCGCCGCCAGTGCTTCGGCAATTCCTGCGTACACCGTCGTGTGATCGAGCTTATGCTCGCGATAGTAGGAAAGGAAAAACTCCAAGCCCTTCCGCACCAGCGCTTTGTCGGCGGCCTCTCCGCCCAGCGCCCGCTGAATCAGGACAGGCGCGCCATCCCCGACGTAGCTGGCGATGACATCATCGGGCAATTCCGGCCGCTCAATATGGCGCAGCGCCGCGTTGACCGAATGCACCAGGTCGAGGCGCGAGTCAATGAGCGTGCCGTCGAGATCGAAGATCACCAGCTTGATCGAGTGGTGGTCAAAAGCGCGGTGGGTGCGAATCATGCCCTTCCAGCATAAAGCACCCGGCACTCAGCCGTCAGCTTTCAGCCTTTCCGCAATTTCCGCACTTTTCCAACGCGCGATTAAGATTTACAATCCAACAGGTTCGAGCGGCTTCGTGGAATCCACCTGAAGCTGCGAGGAATCTAACGCGAGCGGGACCCTGAAACCGGATGGCCACGACAAAGACTGACCCCAAGCTGGCCCTGACGGCCAACGGCGCGAAGAAGGCCAAGCTGTATGAGGGACTTACGCGCGAACAGCTGATTCAGGCCTACCGCCTGATGTATACGTCCCGGCGGGTTGACGACCGGGAAATCCTGCTCAAACGCCAGCAGAAAATCTATTTTCAGATGTCGGGGGCGGGGCATGAGGGGATTGGTGTGGCCGCCGGACTGGCGCTGAAACCGGGGTATGACTGGTTTTATCCCTATTACCGCGATCGTGCGTTGTGCCTGGCGCTCGGAGTCAAGCCTTATGACATGTTTTTGCAGGGCGTGGGCGCGGCTAATGATCCCAGTTCAGGCGGACGGCAGATGCCTTCGCACTGGAGCTATCCCGCGCTGAACATTGTGACCCAGTCGTCGCCGACGGGATCGCAGATTCTGCAGGCGGTTGGCTGCGCCGAGGGGGGAAGGTATTTCGCGCGCCATCCCAAGGCTGCGGAGGTTCCGATTCTCCCACCCTTCGCACAAAACGCGAAGGATGGGGCACCCACTTCACAATCGATGGCGGATTACCGCCAGTTCAAGAACGTCAGCTTTCAGGGTGACGAAGTCACCTACGTTTCTCTGGGCGACGGGACTTCGAGCGAAGGTGAATTCTGGGAGGCGATGAACGCGGCCGCCCTGGGCAAGTTGCCGATAATTTTCTGCGTGGAAGACAACGGCTACGCGATTTCGGTCCCCGTTGAAGTGCAGACCGCGGGCGGAAGCATTTCGCGCCTCGTTTCGGGATTCCCTCATTTCCATTTCGAAGAAGTTGACGGCACGGATCCGGTGGCGAGCTATGCCGCTTTCCGGCGGGCTACGCAGTATTGCCGCGAGGGGCACGGTCCGGCGTTTGTGCACGCACACGTGATCCGGCCGTATTCGCACTCCTTGTCGGATGACGAGCGGCTTTATCGTCCTGACGCCGAGCGCGAAAGGGATGCCCAGCGCGATCCGGTCACGCGCACGCAGATGTTTCTGTTGCGCGAAGGCATTCTCGACGAGAAGGGAATTAACCAGCTCGAGCAAGAAGTCGAAGCCGAACTGCAGATCGCGGTCGATAAGGCGCTTGAAGCGCTGCCGCCCGCGCCCGAAAGCATTATGCAGTTTGTGTATTCGCCCGATCTCGATCCCGCGTCGTCCGCCTTTGACACGCAACCGGTGGCGCCTGAAGTTCCGGCTGACGGCAAGAAGCCCGCAGCCAAGACCATGGCCGACCTGATTACGGCTACGCTGCGCGACGAAATGAAGCGCGACGAGCGCATCGTGATCTTCGGTGAAGATGTCGCCGACTGCAGCCGAGAAGAGTATCTGAAGCGAAAGCTGGTGAAGGGCAAGGGCGGAGTTTTCAAGCTCACCTTCGGTCTGCAGAACGAGTTCGGCACCGATCGCGTCTTCAACGCGCCGCTGGCTGAGGCTGCGATCGTGGGCCGCGCCACAGGTATGGCGACGCGGGGACTGAAGCCGGTCGTCGAAATTCAATTCTTCGACTACATCTGGCCGGCGATGATGCAGATTCGCGACGAGCTCAGCGTGATCCGCTGGCGCTCGAATAACGGATTCTCCTGCCCGATCGTGATTCGCGTCGCCATCGGCGGATATTTGACCGGTGGGGCGATCTATCATTCGCAGTGCGGCGAGAGCGTGTTCACGCACATTCCCGGGCTGCGCGTGGTCTTCCCGTCGAACTCGCAGGATGCCGCGGGGCTGCTGCGGACGGCGATCCGCTGTGACGATCCGGTGCTGTTTCTTGAACACAAGCGGCTGTATCGCGAATCGTTTGGGCGCGCTGCCTATCCAGGGCCGGATTACATGATCCCGTTTGGCAAGGCGAAGATCGTGCATCCCGGCACAGACCTGACTGTGATTACTTATGGCGCGGTCGTTCCACGCGCTCTGCAAGCCGCGCAGAAACTGGAACGCGAGCAAGGTGTCAGCGTTGAGCTGATCGACTTGCGCTGCCTGAATCCGTTTGACTGGGATACGATTGCTGCGTCGGTCGCGAAGACCAATCGCGCGCTCGTGGCTTATGAAGACACTTTAAGCTGGGGTTATGGCGCAGAGATCGCGGCCCGGCTCGCCGACCAGCTGTTCGACAAGCTCGACGCCCCGGTCCGCCGCGTGGCGGCGAAGGATGTGTTCGTGGCTTACCAGCCCATTCTCGAAGACGCAATTCTTCCCCAGCCGAATGATCTCTTCCTGGCGATGAAGGAACTGGCGGAGTACTGAAGCTCGTTGTCATCCTGAACCGGGGCGAAGCCGCGGCGAGGGACCGTACGACGGCGGATATGGGGCAGTACAGCGGACGGGATTCTTAGGTTCCGCATACACTGCGCGATGATCCCGTCGACTGCATCGCGACGGCTGGCTGACGTAGGGTCCTTCACCCTGGCTTCGCCAGCGTTCAGGATGACATGGACGGGGGAGTTGGCGTTATCTCGTCGACTTGGGTTCGGCCGCCATCGCGCTTCTGACCGTCGGCTCTGGATCCTGTGAGAAGAGAGCTGCATAAAGGCCGCCGCCTATGGCGCCGCCGATCAGAGGGGCGACCCAGAACATCCACAGCTGCTGCAGCGCCCAGCCGCCGGCGAAGACTGCCGGGCCGGTACTGCGCGCGGGATTCACCGACGTATTGGTCACCGGAATGCTGATCAGGTGAATCAGGGTCAGACAGAGGCCGATGGCGATGGGCGCGAATCCCTTGGGGGCGCGAATGTCGGTTGCGCCCATGATCACCATCAGGAAAAATGCCGTCAGCACGACTTCGGCGACGAAGCCGGCCAGGAGCGTATAGCCCTGGGGTGAGTGTTCGCCGTAGCCGTTCAGGGCAAAGCTGGCGTGGACGTCGAAGCTGGGAATTCCGCTGGCGATGATGTAGAGCACGCCCGCCGCGGCGATTGCTCCTACGAGCTGTGCGGCGACGTAGGGAAGCAATTCCGAGGCAGGGAAGCGCTTGCCCACGACCAGACCCAGGCTTACCGCCGGATTCAAATGACAACCGGAGACGTGTCCTATGGCAAAAGCCATGGTGAGGACGGTGAGCCCGAAGGCGAGGGCGACGCCGGCGTAAGCGATGCCGACGTTGGGAATGCCGGCGGCCAGGACGGCGGCACCGCATCCCCCAAATACCAGCCAGAATGTTCCAAAGAATTCCGCTGCGGCACGTTTACCGATAGGCATGGGGTCTCCTTGCAGGTTTAAGTATGGGAATGCGTGTTACGGGGTCCTGGTTCTGTGCGGGCAGAAGATTAGCACAAGAGAATCGGAATCAGAAGAATGAAACTGGCTGGCGAAATGTAGCCACATTTGCCAACCATAACCGGGGCTCAGGTTACGAACGCGTTCCGCGCAAGCTGATCCTGGTTGTCCGTTCCTCCCGAGGATGTTAGGCTCCGGGGAAGTGGGTTCCACTTACGCCAATCCGTTGAAATCGAGCGCGTCAGTGTCTATGCCCGCGCGCGTGGTGCAGTGGCTGCAATCGGGGTCGGGGGAAGTCTGGGTCAAGTTTTTGCTGGCGCTGCTTGGCTTGGGACTGGCGTTCGCCGCGGCGCTGTTCTCTACCGTTTCGCGCGATGCGGGCAACCTTTGGGCCACCATCATTCTGGCTTCGACTTCCCTGGTGCTCGCAACCCTGGTGGGACTGGTCACGGTGCCCTATCTGGCGCGGCGCGTGGCGGTGGAACGGCTGCGCGAGTCATTTGATTACGACGTAACCCGCGCAGGGATCGTGTATGTGGTGGTGACAGTCGTGATCGCCATCGCCGCGCTCAATACGGGCAACAATCTTTTGTACATCGTGGTGGCGGCCATGCTGGCGGCGATCCTGGTCTCGGGAGTTGCTTCCGCATGGGTGCTGCGCTGGCTGGAACTCGACGTCCGCCTGCCCGAGCACGTCTTTGCCGGGCGGCGGGTGTCAGGACACATTGTGTTGCGCAACCCGCGGCGGCTCCTGCCGTCGTTTTCGATCCGCGTGGTTTCCACGCGCAAGAAGAGAAAAAAAGCAGTCCGGCAATGGCAGTGGGAGGCGACCACGTTTGCCTTCCCGTTTAACCGCCCGTCGGAGCGGCAGTGGCTGCGCCTGCCTGATCGGCGCCTGCGCCGGGTGATTGTGGTGCCACCGCCTCCGGGAATTTTTCAGGGGATGGCTTATTTTCCGTTTCTACCTCCGCTGGCTGAATTGTCGGCCGACCTGGATTTGAAATTCGATCAGCGTGGACGTTATCGCGAAAGCAGTTTTGGATTAGCCACGCGATTTCCTTTCGCGTTCCTCACCAAGACGCGGCATGTTTCGTTGCCGCGAGAGGTACTGGTTTATCCGCGGATCGAGCCCACTGACGAAGTCTTTGAAATTCTGCCGTTGGTGCGCGGCGAGTGGGAGAGTTTTGTTCGCGGCCGCGGCGCGGAGCTGTACCGCATACGCGAATACCAGCCGGAAGATTCCGCCCGCCACGTCGACTGGAAGGCGACCGCCAAGTCGGGCTCGTTGAAAGTCCGCGAGTTCGCCCGCGAGGACGAGCGCAGACTGTGCATCGCCTTTGACAATCCAGAGCCTGGACTCATGTCGGAGCGCTCCTATGAAAAGTCCGTCGATCTCGCGGCCTCGCTGGCCTGGCACTTTTCCACGCAAGAGGCGGAGGTTTCTTTTATCATCCCCGGACGTCCGCGTACGCGTGATCTGCATGAGTTTCTGGCGTGGCTGGCGGTGATCGAACCGGGCATGATGGAAACGAGAATGGTCGAGTCCGGAACGAGCGTGGCCGAGAGAGTTGCCCCTGCCGGAGACTCGCTGCGCGTCATGAATCTGCCCAGTTCGGACGACTACAACATCGTAATCACAGCCCGCCCGCGCGGCAGCGTGCCCACAGATCTGTGGAACTGCTCGTACTTTGTCTTCAGCGGCGATGATGCGTTCGACAATCGGACGTAGCCTTCTCAGATTTCCGGCGGCCATTCGTAAGGAAAAGCTTTACCTGCATCTTCCGCGCTGACCTTTATACCCAGTAACTCGGCGGCGCGCCCCAGAACTGGATCGCGCCCATTGGCGATATCCTGGGCTGTCGGCAGCACAACCTCATCGGGCGTCACTCCCACATGTTCCAGGCTCTTTCCATCGGTCATGATCAGATTCGACTCGGTGATGGAGGCTCCATAGAAGATCGCAGTTTCCGTTCCCGTTTGTTCCTCGTATTCCCTGGCTTCCATGACGCTGCCGGAAGAATGGTCTCCGATCACAATTCCTCGCTTCTCGAGTTGGATGATCCTGGCAAACAGTTCTGACGCCGAAGCCGACTCCGCGTCCACGAGAACGACAATTTTGCCCGTGAATGGATCGTGCAGCGGCTTGGCAACCTCGGGTTTGGCGTCTTTGCGTCCAATTCGATCCGCGATTTTTACTTCCTTATCAAATACGCCCCCCACCAGGTGTTTCAGTGTTTCAACGGCGCCTCCCGGATTGCCCCGCAAATCGACGATCAGGTTCTTATGCTTGCGTGCCTTGCCGATCATGTCTGCAATTTCGGCTGCCGAGAAGTTGAATTCGGGTATCTTGAGAACCATCAACTCGTCCCCGTACTCTTGGACGCGTGCACGCATCAGGTGTCGGTCGGTTTCTCCTTCGCGCACCAGATCAAAGATATTGACCCCTCCACTCTCCCAGGTCAGATCTGTGAGTTTTTTCCCTTCGCGGATTTTTGCCGCGACCTCGACCTGGCGTTGCGCTCCCGAGGGATCCTGCAGCCCCAGTTGCAGTACTGGTTGTGGGCGCAAAATCGAGAATACATATTGCACCTTCCAGAGATCTTCCCGATTCACGTTGTAGGTGTTTAGCGTGACAATTTCGTCGCCTGCCTTCACTCCCTTGGTTTCGGCGTCGCTCTTGGGGCGAACTCGGGTCACGAAACATCGAGCGCCTATTATCTGATACTGCAATCCGTACTCATGACGGTAGGAGTGCTGCGGAGGCAGAAAGAATGTGTGTGAGTCGTTGAGCGTGTCCAGGGCCGCGGCGATATGCGACATGGCCATATTCATGGACGTTGTCTTTTCGATCTTCTGCTTTGCCTCGGCAACCTTGGCATCCCAGTCCACTCCCTGAAACTTGGGATCGTAGTAATGTTTGCGGACTTCGCCCGCGATGATCTTTAGCATGTCTTGAGCACGGCCGCGATCCAGGCTGGATATCTGTGGTTGTTGCGCCTGCGACCAGCTCACGGTTACCAGCAGGCTGACCAAGGCTAATCGGTTGGTCGCGCGTACGCTGCCTCCCATGAACATGTATGACTCCGCAACAGGATGTAATCGGAAGCCAGAGTTTCCTCCCACGCGCTTCCGAAATCGGGTGAGATTGTACACCAGAGCCGATCTAGAACTTGGGACCGCCGCGCGGGGATATGGGAATTTTGGGCGAAACTTCGGCCTGGGCCGCCTTTTTCTCTTTCTTTCCGGCTCCCTTTCGGCATATACTTCCGGCCCGGTAGATGCTTTTGGACTGCTCGGAACGTTGTAAGCCGGGAGGTGTCAAATGCGTATCTGCGACCTGATCAAGCATCAGGATACGTATCAGGCGGAGCTGGGCCATACGGTACTCCAAACCGTGCGAGTGATGGTCGAGCGCAACATCGGCGCAGTGCCCATTCTGCACAACAGCAAGCTGGTTGGGATTTTTTCCGAGCGCGACCTCATGAGGCGCGTAGTGGCGGAATGCCGTGATCCTCGCAGCACCTGCCTGGCCGAGGTCATGACCGACGATCCTCTGAGCATCAACATGAACGAAAGCCTGGAGAACTGCATGGCGCTGATGCGGCGCCACGGCTTCCGTCACTTGCCGGTTTGCCACGACGGGCAACTGATTGGCGTGGTGTCGCTGCGCGACATCCTGCTGCATGATCTGGATGAGAAGGACGACGAGGTGCGGATGATGCGCGCCTATATCTACTCGATGCCCGACGCTTAGAGTTCGGGACGAGATATCGCAGCGCTGAGAGCGCTGCGCCACCCCAAGGCAACCCTACGGGCGCGTTCGCCAAGGCGGCGCCAGAACCGCGTTTTTCAGTAAACTGTTTGGCTCGAATACGGCATTCGCCCATCGGCCGAGTCCTGCTGACCACTGTCCCGTGCCTTACAAAGCCCTTAGCACGAAGGTAACCTTGCGCCTGAGTACGTACAGAGGTAACGTTACTTTGCGATTACTGGGGTGCATTGAACACTTGGTTAAGACAGGCTAACGTTTCTTTACCAGCTTCGAGCGAAAGCACGGAAGACTGGCGGCTGCGTGTTACAGTTCTTACCCGCCGCAGTGTGCCCTTGGCGAGAAGATGATGAGCGAGAAGATTCGACTTCTTTATTACGCGCTCTGGATCGCGCATCCCCTCCTGGAGATGGGAATCGCGATCTTCATGTACCGCCGTGGGCTGCATCGTAAGTTCAAGTTTTTCTTCGGTTACGTTCTGGTTCAGCTGGTCTCTTTTGCTGTGGTCTTTACCGCGTACCACCGCAGTTATTCCGCCTTGTTCTATTTCTACTGGATTTGCGACGCGCTGAGCGTGATTTTCGGCTTTGCCGTAATTCATGAAATCTTCGTCGACGTTTTCCGCGCGTTCCACATCCTGCGCGATCTGGGTACGGTGCTCTTCAAGTGGGCGGGACTGGTTATGCTGCTGGTGGCCGGAGTGGTTTCGGTTTCCACCAACTCTTCGCAGGTGGTGCCCTGGATGCAGGCCATTGTCACCTCGCAACGATGTGTGCGCATCATCCAGGTGGGAATGGTTCTTTTCCTGCTATTCTTCGCGCACTATGTAGGGGTGAGCCGCCGCCAGCACAGTTTCGGCATCGCCCTCGGCTTTGGCTCGTTCGCCGTGGTCGAACTGGTGCTGATCTGCTCGTTCGTGGGGAATCATCTGGGAGGCGCGTGGCTGAGCATCCTGAACATGGCTGCCTACAACGCCAGTCTGGTGGTGTGGTTCGGCTATGTAGTGGTGAAGAGGCCGGCGCGCGACGCGTCCGCGTCTCTTCTGCAACCGCAGCGCTGGGAGCAGAGCCTGTATGACATTCATCATCCCCTGCCGGCTGATTCGCTGATCCCCATGTTTGATGCGATGGTGGACCGGGCGATTTCCCGTACCCGTCAGGATCTGGCAGCGCACGAGGTCGCGCATGAGGTTGTACATAAACATGAGGTTGCACATAAGAACGAGCGTGCCCCGGCGGCGGCTGCCAGTGCGGCGGCTGCAACCGGCGGCTTCAGCATTCCGGTCGTGCCTGTGAGTTCCAAGACATAAGTTCAACGAAGTCTCGCTTTGCCCCCTCGCCGATTCCACTTGTAGCTTTCCGGGAGTAGCTTGTTCTGAAATCGTAAACGCTAACGGGCAGACGTGGCCCTGATGTGTCCCCTTCAGAAAGCGAAACAAATACTTCATGGGTTTCCTCGGAAGTATAAGTAAAACAATGTCTAAGGTAATTCGATCTGGAGGTAAATAGCTCTCGGAAGGCGGGGGATGGTTTGGCTGGGTGAAAATTATTGCATACGGGGGTTGACAGGTGCCCTATAATGCCTGTCCGCGAAAAAGTTTCCCCCCGGGGAAATCCTAAGCGGATATAGGAGAACAACCCATGAAACGCACAATCAGGATTTCGGTCCTGATGGTAGGACTAGTGGGCACATTTCTTGCAGCTGCCGTCCAACAGGTTCCCGCCCTGGACGGTGGCCCGCTGATTCTGTGCCCACCCCACACACCTAACTGCTCAACAACCCTGCCACCGCAGTAGAACCGGTCGCAGGCTTGACCGCAAGGTCACCAAAGTAACTTGTCGTAACTACAGCTGGTAACTGCAACTTGGGCCGAAAACTGGGGCTCGCTATATTTGGGCTGTCGGGACTCATACTAACCCGACAGCCCCTCTTTTTTGGTTGGGTGGCGGGCCTTGTCTCGCGTCGTTTGTGAGACGCGGGATTCTCAAGAGTTGCTCGCTGTACGTCCTTCAAGCTTCAACGAGGTCGAGTCAACGACGCTTCGAGCGCACTGCGCAATTCCGCCGCATCGAAAATTGGCGGTTGGCAGGCTGATCCCGAGCAGAGCACGGCGAAGGACTTTCCTGATCCCAGAGTTGGAAGGTTCGGGATGGTCACGGCCAACGCGGGCGGCAGATTCTCTCGAACCGCCTGATTTGCCGCCAACCGCAGCGTGGTTTTGTGGAATGCAAAGGGCGCAATCGCCTCCGCGTACAGCTTTTCGGCCGCATCTTCGTTTCCAGCTTCGGTTCCAGCTTCGGCGATTACGACAACCTGCATCGGGCTCTCCAACAGATGGGCCACGGCAATTCCGTAGGTTGCCGCGAAGATGCCGAACTGTTCCGCGACGCCAGCGAAAGTCTCCAGCGTTTGCTCTGCTTTGTCCCGGTAGCTAGCATCGCCGGTGTAATGATGCAGGCGAAGCAGCGCGACGGCCGCCATGGGATTTCCCGCCGGAGTGGGCGAGTCCTGCAGCGGCTTGCGGCGCGTCGCCAGCACGCCCAGACTCTGGCCGTCGGCGGCAGGCTCGCTGTCGAAGAAACCACCAGAAGTCGCGTCGTAGAAGCGGGCGATCATGGCATCGGCGATTGCCTGCGCAAAATTGAAGTAACTGAGGTCGGCGGTCGCCTCGTAGGCATCGAGGCAAGCCAGCGCGGTGAAAGCGTAGTCATCGAGCAGACCCGCGACCTCGCGGTGCGAAGCCGCGGGATCAGAATAGGAAACCACATGCAGCAGCCGACTTCCGGACGCGGGTGCTTTCCACGCTTCCCCCAACACGCGGTCGAGCGAGCGCAGCGCAAAGCGCCGCGCGCCGTCAAGATTGAGCACCTTCGCGGCCTCGAGGTACGCCGAAACGCAGAGGCCGTTCCATCCCACGTAGACGGTCTTGTCGATATATGGAGTCGGGCGATCGAGTCGCGCCGCATACATCTTTTTCTTGGCCGACGCCAGCAGTTCCTGCGCTCGCTCCGGAGCCAGGTTCATGCGCCTCGCGATCTCTTCGATTGGCGCTCGCACGTACAGCACATTCTTTGCCGGATTGTGATGCATCTCCCCGACTTCGTTGATGTCGTAATGCAGGGCCGCGACCTGCGCTTCTTCTTTCGTCAGGACGGCGCGAGTTTCATCGAGCGTCCAGGTAAAGTAATCGCCGTCGTCGTCCATGTTGATATCGGCGTCCTGCGACGCGTAGAAGCCGCCGCGCTCGCGGTCGCTGAGCCACTCGTCCATCCAGCGGATGATGTCGCGCGCCACGTCCGCAAAGAACTCCTCGCCGGTCGCCTGATAGCCGTGCACGTAATTTTTCAGTAGCTCGGAGTTGTCGTAGCACATCTTCTCGAAGTGCGGGACGACCCAGCGTTCGTCGACCGAATAGCGATGAAAACCGCCCGCCAGCTGGTCGTAAACCCCGCCGTTTGCCATGTGTTCAAGGGTGGTGACGATAAGACCACCAAGCGCCTCGTTTTTTGTAGAGACAGCTTGCGAGGGAACAGCCGCCGGCTGTCCGGCAGGCTGGTTCTTGCCACCACGCGCATATCGCTCGATGAGGAGATCCAGCGCCGAGGGGTGCGGAAATTTCGGCGCCTGCCCAAACCCGCCGTTCTGCGGATCGAACATCCGGAATGCTGAAGTCTGAATGGCAGCAATCACCGCAGCCGAAACGCGCCCGTCTTTTCCAGCGAACGATTCCGACTGCGCGATCGTGCTTTCCACCATCTTCGCTTGATCGAGGACGTCCTCATGCTTTTCCGCGAAAGCATTGGCGATGCTCAACAGCACGCGCCGAAAACTCGGACGCCCGTATCCGTCTTGGGGCGGAAAGTAAGTCCCACCATAAAACGGCTTCCCGTCGGGCGTGAGAAAAGCCGTCAGGGGCCATCCCCCCTGTCCGCTCACTGCCTGCACCGCGGCCTGATAGCGGCTGTCGATGTCGGGACGCTCGTCGCGGTCTACCTTCACTGCGATGAAATGCTGATTCACGATCGCCGCGATCTCGGGATCGTCATAGGACTCGCGATCCATCACATGGCACCAGTGGCACCATACTGCGCCGACGTCGAGCAGCATGGGCTTGTTGTCGCGCTGTGCGGCGGCAAAGGCCTCCGGGCCCCACTCATGCCACTGAATGGGCTGGTGCATGGCGGAGCGTAGGTAGGCGGAAGAGGCGCGGGCTAGGGAGTTGAGGGTGGTCGTGGTCATGGAATCCAGTTTATCTGGAATCGTCAAAGAAGGCTCAGTCGGCTTGACCTGCGTTACGTAACGCATTACGATAAAATATGATCAGGTCGATCCGCCACAAAGGGCTGAGACGCCTTTATGAGGACGGCAATGGCCGCGGCTTGATACCGGAACACGCCGCCAAGCTAGGGGACGTACTGGCCAGGCTCGACGCCTCCAGCGGGCCGTCAGATATGGACTTGCCCGGCTTCCGGCTGCATTCGCTCAAGGGCGACTTTAAGGGCTTTTGGGCTGTAACGGTGCGGGCGAACTGGCGGGTGATTTTCCGCTTCGCAGAGGGCGACGCGCACGACGTTGATTATGTCGACTATCACTGAAGGAGATTGAACTATGCCGATGAAGAATCCGCCGCATCCAGGCAGCCTTGTGTTGCGTCAGTGCATTGAGCCTTTGGGCTTGAGCATCACGGACGCAGCCGCCGCTCTCGGAGTTACGCGTACTACGCTGTCGGAGCTGGTGAATGGGAGGCGCGGAATATCTCCTGAGATGGCGGTTCGCCTCTCCAAGGTCTTCGGAGGCAGCGCCGCAACCTGGCTCACCCAGCAGGCGCACTACGATCTGGCGCAGGTCCGTACCGATCGCATCAAGCTTAAGCGGTTGGAGTTCGCATAGGGAACCTCACCCCAGCAGCTGCTTCGCAATCTTGCTATACAAATCAATCGCATCCGCCTGTTGCTGCTTCTCGATGTACTCGCCGTCGGTGTGTGCGACGTGAATCGATCCCGGACCTAGCAGCAGCGGCTCGCCCCAGTTGCTGAGCTTGGGAATGTCGGTGGTGAACTTGGCGATCATGGTGGGCAAGCCGTCGACCGTGCGCAGACGAAGGAACGGAAGCTCCAGGGGAAACGTTACCTGCACACGGTCGCCGGCGGTGGTGCGAATCTGCTGCCGCAATTCATCCGAGGGGCCAACCAGGCGGTAGAGCAAATCGGCATGCGCATAGTCCGGAATTACGTTGGGCGCGCGTCCGCCTTCGATCAGGCCGATGTTCAGCGTGCACGGGCCAATTTCTGGATCGGAGGGCAGAGGCATGGCGCGCAAGCGAGTGAGCGCGGGAATCAGCTTATCAATCGCGGACTCGCCGAGTTCGGGATAGGCTGAGTGCGCCATGCGTCCCGTCGCGGTGACTTCGACGCGCAGGGTTCCTTTTGAGGCGAGGGCGATGTGGTTCTCCGTGGGCTCGCCGTTGACCAGAAAGCGGCACGCGAAATCTTTTTCGCTGGCGGCATACTCATTCGCCAGCTGCGCGCCCAGACTGTCACGCTCTTCTCCTACTACAAACAGCAGCCCGACGTAGATGCTCTGCTGGCGCAAGCGCTCTGCTGCGGCGACTTGCGCCGCGATGATTCCCTTGGCGTCGCAGGATCCGCGGCCGTAGATTCGTCCCGCATCTTCCGACGACGGAATGAAGGGAGGAACTGTATCCAAGTGCGTGGAAAAAACTACCGTGGGATGTGGTCGCTCCGGCGAAGTTGCGTATACGTTGAAGCGATCGCCTTCCACCGCCATCTTTTTCGTTTGATAGCCGAGGCGGCAGAGTTCTCCGTAAAGATAGTTGCCGACCGCCGCTTCATTGCCGCTGATGGATTCGATGTCTATGAGTTGGCGGGTTAGCGTGACTGCGTCCATGCGGATAAGGATAACCCAGACATTGCTCGCACTGCGGAAACTTGCGGCCGACCGGCGGAACCGTCAGCTACCTAAACGGTTTGTCATCCCGAGCGAAGCGAGGGACCTGGGTTTTGGCCGGTAGCATCGGCGGCGTTGGCAAACACCAAGGTTCCTCGCGTTGCTCGGGATGACAAATCGGAGTGGGAGACGCCTGCCGTGTTTGTATGCCAATCATGTAATCTTGAGTTGTGCTGCCTACTTCTTCATCCATTCGTTCGTTGACACTCGACGGGCCTGCTGGACGCCTGGAGGCACTACTCAAAGCCGGCGCGGAGAATGCGACGTACGCTGCCGTGGTTTGTCATCCGCATCCGCTGTTTGGCGGGACGCTGCATAACAAAGTCGTGTTCCACACCATGAAGGCGCTGAACAGTTTTGGCTTTCCGGTGCTGCGCTTTAATTTTCGGGGAACCGGTTTGAGCCAGGGTGAACACGACCACGGTAACGGGGAAGTCGACGACGTGCGTGCTGCGCTGGACTGGCTCGACGCCGAGTATCATCTGCCGGTGGTGTTCGCGGGATTTTCGTTTGGCGCGGCGGTTGGACTGCGGGCGGCTTGTGCGGACGTGCGGGTTCGCGCGGTGATTGGCGTTGGAACGCCGGTTGCTCCCGTCGCCGCTGATTCCGAGGAACCGCGGGTTTACACGTTCGACTTCATGCGCGATTGCGCTAAGCCTAAGTTATTTGTGAGCGGGGCGCGCGATCAGTTCGGTCCGCGAGCCAAGCTGGAAGCGCTGGTTGCGTCGGTGCCCGAGCCGAAGAAGCTGGTTGTGATCGAAGGTGCCGATCATTTCTTTGAAGGACGGTTGCGCGAGTTGCGGGAGGCGATTGAAGCGTGGGTGAGAACAGAAGCTGTCAGCTCTCAGCCGTCAGCTTTCAGCTGAGGCCCTCCGACTTCGGCGGCTCGAAGATTCCTATGAATGGCTTCGCTGACAGCTGAAGGCTGATCGCTGACAGCGATGTTTTTATAATCCACTCCATGCCTGAACCCGATCGCGAATCTCAATTCAACTGCATGCGCCAGCAAGCACGCGCGATTTTTCTGCAGGCTCTGGCTGACGCTTCGATTGGAGCGGGCTTTGCGCGGCACGTGCATTACGAGCGGGGAGTGTTGCGGGTGCGCGAGGATCTTTACGATTTGCACTCGTATTCCCGCGTGCTGGTGGTGTCGCTGGGCAAGGCTGGACACACCATGGTCGAGGCGTTAGCTACCCAGGTTGGAGCGTCGCTGGAAGGCATTGTGGCCAGTTCGATTGAGCCGGCGACGCAGGTGCACGGGTTCCGGTATTTTCGTGGCGGGCATCCGACTCCGAATGCGGAATCCATTCAGGCGGCGAGTGCGATATTGCGTGCGCTCGAGGCGCAGCCGGCTTCGGCACTGGTGATATTTCTGCTCAGCGGCGGAGGGTCGTCGATTGTCGAGAAACCGATTGACGAAGAGATTTCACTCGACGATCTTATCGCTACCTATCGTGCGCTGGTGCATTCCGGCGCGCCGATCGCCCAGATCAATGCGGTGCGCAAGCATCTTTCCGCCGTAAAGGGTGGACGTCTGGCGCAGGCGGCGTACCCGGCGCAGCAGGTTTCGCTGCTGGTCTCCGATGTGCCGGATGGCACGCCGGACGCGCTCGCTTCGGGGCCGACGATGCCGGATTCGACTTCCGTCGAGGATTGTTATCGGATCGCCGAGAAATACGAACTGCTGAAGCAGTTTCCGCCATCGATCCGGGAACTGTTTGAGCGGCAGGCGCTTGAGGAAACGCCCAAGTCGGATGACCCGGCATTTGTTCGAGCGCGCTGGTGGCCGGTGCTCTCGAACCAGAGCGCGATTGACGAGGCCGGCGTTGCGGCGGAGCGGGCGGGATTCATCGTGCATGTCGATAATTCTTGCGACGACTGGGATTACGAAAGGGCCGCTGAGTATTTGCTGGGGCGGGTGCGCGAGTTGAGGAAACAGTTTTCGCCGGTGTGTTTGATTTCTGGCGGGGAAGTCACGGTGAAAGTCACGAACGGGGGACTGGGCGGGCGCAACCAGCAGTTCGCGTTGGCGTGCGCGGAGAAGATTGCAGGCGAGAACATCACCGTGCTTAGCGCGGGGACCGATGGCGTGGACGGGAATAGTCCAGCGGCGGGAGCGGTGGTGGATGGCACCACTGTGGAGCGAGCGCGAAGGCTCGGTCTGGACGGGCGCGCGGCGCTCGATGCATTCGATGCTTACCCATTTTTCAGAGAGCTGGGAGATGCGATTGAGACGGGGCCTACGGGGAATAATCTGCGGGATTTGAGAATTCTACTTGCTTACTAGGGGTCATCGTCAGTTCCGCTGGGCTTTGCCCACGCGGGACGGGCAAAGGCGCCCGTCGCCACGTGAGCATTTTTGCTTTCGAATTTCTGATCGGTTACGCGGTCTTTTGCATCTTTTCCATGGCTTCGTCCATGCCGTGCTTCATTTCATCCATCGACAGGTCTTTGGTGTGAGTGGCGATCGACCATTTGTGGCCGAAGGGGTCTTTGAGTTTGCCGTAGCGGTCGCCCCAGAACTGGTCCATGACTGGCATCTCAACTTCTGCGCCGGCTTTTACGGCGCGATCGAAAGCGGCATCGACGCCGTCGACGTAGATGTGCAGGCCCATGCCCGCGCCGCCGCTGCTTAAGGGTGATAGCGCGCCGAATTCGGGGAACTCATCGCTCAACATAATGATGGAGTCGCCGATCTTTAACTCAGCGTGCATGATTTTGCCGTCGGGGCCTTTCATGACGCCTCGTTCTTGTGCGCCGAAGGCTGCTTTGTAGAACTCGATGGCGCGAGCGGCGTCGCGCACGGTGAGGAAGGGGGTGAGAGTGTGATATCCGTCGGGAATTGGCTTTACTGGCATATTACCTCCTTGGGGAGAACATTTAGCGAAAGGCAGTGTACACCAAAAGCGCGAGCGATGTGTCAAAGAAAGCAATCATGGCGGCAAATTCTCACGGGGACGAAGCTCTTGTATCTTTCTCCCCGATCGCCGGCGGTCAGAAAGCTGCTGCTTCGGGCAACTCTCCGCGGGGCTGACCAATCAAATTGGCCGACCAATCAGATTGAGGAAAATTCCATGAGGCATAAACTTCTGCGGCTTGCGTTAACTCTGTTGACCGCATCGCTGGCGGTTGGACAACAGGCTGTGGTCACTCGGCTGGATGGCAGCATAATCTCGGCGGCGGAAATCGATGCCACGGTGACGCGGTTGATGAAGGCGGCCGAGGTGACGGGCGCGGGGATTGCGGTCTTCAACCAGGGGAAGATCGCTTATATGAAGGCCTATGGGTTCCGCGACAAAGAGAAGAATCTGCCGCTGACCGTGGATTCGGTGATGTCCGGGGCTTCACTGTCTAAAGTGGCGTTCACTTACCTGGTGCTGCAACTGGTCGATGACGGCGTGCTCGATCTGGACAAGCCGGTCTATCAGTATCTGCCCAAGCCACTGCCGGAATATCCGAACTATGCCGATCTGGCGAACGATCCGCGTTACAAGCGTATCACCGCGCGGATGTTGTTGAGTCATACCAGCGGCTTTGCAAACTGGCGGTGGTTTGAGGACGACCGCAAACTGAGAATCCATTTTGAGCCGGGATCGCGGTATGCGTATTCGGGTGAGGGAATCAGCCTGCTCCAACTTGTGGTGGAGACCGTTACGAAGACGCCGCTGGAAGAACTCATGCAGCAGCGCGTCTTTCAGCCGCTGGGCATGAGCCGGAGCAGCATGGTCTGGCAAGATCGCTTCGACAGTGACTATGCGAATGGCTATGACGAATACGGACGCTCGCTGGGTCCGCTGAGGCAACACAAAGCAGGCGCGGCGGGTTCAATGACAACGACGCTTGCCGATTTTTCACGGTTTATGCAGGCCGTGCTGGACGGCAGGCTGCTGCGCCCTAAAACGCGAGAGCAGATGCTCAGCCCGCAAATCCAAATCGTGTCGAAGCACATGTTCCCTACGCTCAGCGAAGAGACTACGGATGAGAACAAGGCAATCCGGCTCAGCGCTGGACTGGGATGGACCCTTTACTGGACGCCTTATGGCGAAGCGTTCACTAAAGGAGGGCACGACGATGGTTGGAGGCATTACACAGTTTGCTTCGACAAGCCGAAAACTGGAATCGTGATCATGACCAACAGCGGAAATGGCGAAGGCCTCTTCCAATATCTCCAGGAAACGCTGCTGAAGAACACCTTCGCTCCCGTCGCATGGGAAAACTTCACGCCCTATGACAAGCTGCCGCCACGCCCGCCGCTTCAACAACACAAGAAGGTGGCTGTGGATGGAAAAGTGCTAGACCGCTATGTCGGGCGCTACTCGCTCCCACCAAACGTGATTGAGACGGTGCGCCGCGAAGGGGATCATCTTTCGGTGCAGGAATCTGTGGATGGGAATCCCGAGCCGAAACAGGATCTGCTGCCCGAGAGCGAAACTGACTTCTTCTCAGCGACGGCTGAAGATACTTATACCTTCCAGAGTGACAGCAACGGGAAAGTGACTGCGATGATTCTGCACGCGGATGGGAAAGACATTTCAATCAAGCGGATCGAGTAGCTCTGAGTAGTCGTTAGAAGAACCTGAGGCTTAGAAGAATCGAGTCACGCCTTCTTCCATGACGACGACGCGGTCTTTGGTTCCGGCGGCACGGGCTTCTTCGTCGAGCAACTGTAACGGCTCATCTACGGGTTCGTGGGAGAGGCGGAAGGTGCCGTAGTGCATGGGGACCATCCAGCGGGATTTGAGATCAATGAAGGCGCGCATGGCGTCGGCAGGATTGGTGTGGACGTTGCGAAACTGCGGTGGATTGTAGGCGCCGATGGGGAGTAGAGCGAGTTCGGGGGCGAGGCGGCGACCGATTTCGCTGAAGCCGGCGAAGTAGGCGGTGTCGCCGGCGTGATAGACGGAGTGTTTGCCGGCCTTGAGCACAAAGCCGCCGTAGCCGCGATGGGAATCTTTCAGAATACGCGCACCCCAATGACGCGAGGGCACATGCGTGACCGACAAGTTGCGGTGGCGCGAAGTTTTCCACCAGTCGAGCTCGATGATTTCGGAGAAGCCGAGGTCGGAGACCAGATCGGAAACATGAGTCGGAATGATGATGGCGGGCGCAACCCCGCGGGTGCGCAGGTTGTTCTGCACAATGGCGCGTAGGGACGGGCGATGCAGATGATCGAAGTGGGCGTGGGAAACCAGTACCAGGTCGATGGCAGGCAGATCGGCAATGCGCAGGCCGGGACGGCGCAGGCGCTTCAAGACGAAAAGCCAGCGCGCGAAGTTGGGATCGATCATGACGCTCTGACCGCCAATCTGCACGAAGAAGCTGGCGTGGCCGATGAAGGTGACGCCGAGTTCTCCGTTGGTGGCGAGACGCGGCTTGTAGGTTTCGCCGCAGCGTGGCGTGACTGCGGAGTGGCGCACCAGGCGGCCGAACTGAGTCGCGCGCTTGCGAAGGGCCGGATTGCGGAGCGTTTGCTTGATCATCCTGCTACAGAGCCCGGGGGTGGAACCGAAGCAGCTTCAGCCCTTTCATACTAGTCCTGATCGCTGGGCGATCGGGTGATAAGAGCGATGCGGCTGATTTATTTACCAACTGTTCATGTTAGATGAGCGGGAGGGATGGCCGGCTGTTTTTTACTTCCGGGGCTGGTAACGGCAGTAATGTAGAAGGGATCTGCAGCTAGCACAATGAAACCGCCAGGCGAATGCCGCCGGTTTTGAACTTGAAAGTTTGGACATGCTTGAACCGGCGTGCAGCCGAGCTTCGCTCGGGCTGGGACGGGCGAAGGCGCCCGTCCCTACGTGAGCACTATTGCGGTTCGGCGTTTGTGATCCAGCGGGAACGCGGGATTTCGCGATAGCCCTCGTCGTCGTAGAAGAATTTCATTTCGTGATCGGATTTGGCGTTCGGCACGGGATGGTCATCGACAGAACTGAAGCGGGGAGCGTCGTAGGAAACCGGCAGCGCCGACTTGGTGGTATACATCGATTCGCTGTAGGTGGTTCCGACCAGTGCCTGTGCCACGGCGAACACGCCGAAAGGACTTCCGTTCGAGTAGGAGACGCCGATGTAGTCGGCGACCATCGGTCCGTTGTCGGAGACGGGGAGCCAGCCGATCTGCATGGGGCCGGCGATTTTCGAGCCGGCAGTCCAGGTTGCGCCGCCGTCGGTTGAGGTGGTGAAGCCTACGTACAACTGGCAGGTGCTCTTGGTGCATTTGGCCACGGGATAGTAGTAGTAAACAATTGTGAGGTGAGCGTTGGCGCCGGACGTAGTCGGGTCGACGCCGATGCCGGGCAGAAAATGATCGACGGTGCTGGCGGTGGCGTCGATGGGAATGCGGGTGACGGCGCTCCAGGTTTTGCCGTCGGCGGACGTGCTCATCACGATGTCATTCGATGCGCATGAAGTACGGAAGCGGCAATCGGACCACACGACGAAGACATTGCCGGCGCCATCAATGCTGGCTGACGGCAGGTCGGGATTGCGGAGTCCAGCCGCCACGGTGTGGTAAGTGATGTTGGCGATGGACTGGCTCTTGCCCCAGCTGGCTCCGCCGTTCGCCGAGCTGAATACGTCGATGCCTCCGCCTTGAAAGGGAACAATGACCGTGCCGTTGGGCTGTACGAGCGGTTCGCCGCCGAGTCCTCCGGCGTGATCGGACGAAGCTAGCCCGGGACCCCAGGTTTCCCCGCCATTGCTCGAAACGCTCATGAGAACGTCGCCGGAGCCGTAGGCCTGATCCCACTCGGTGTAACAGTTGCCATAGTAGGAACTGGTTGTGGTGTTATCGCAGACGGTCCAGTTTTTATCGTCGAGATGAGTCTTGTCGATGTTGATGGGATTGCCCCAGTTCAGGCCGTTGGTGGAGCGGCTGACGGCCACGTCTCCGATTAGGCCGCTGTTGGAGTTCAGGCCCGCCAGAGGGAGCGTTGAGATCAGCCATTCGCCGTGCTTGGCGTCGTAGGCTACGGAGGGATCGGCGGCGGCGCCGTAGGTTCCGGCTTTGTAGTTGATAGTGAGGCCGGGGAGATCGCCATAGTGCCAGGTTTTGCCGCCGTCCAGCGAAGTGGAGTAGCCAATGTCGCCACTGCCCCAGCCGATGCTGCCGGGGCGGCGGGCCACGTGGAATGCAGTCACGATGGTATTTCCCCACGAGAACATGTCGGGCTCGACTTCAGTTTTGTGATCGCTATCGGAGTTGGTGAGATTGTCGACGCTGATTCGGGCGAGCGCGGTTTGAGCAGAAGTGGGCAGGGCTAGGGCCAGAGCCAGAGAGAAGGCCAGCATTGAGAGAACGAATAGATTTTGTGCACAGAAGAAAGCGGGGCGCGACAGCTTCATCGGGACAGTCCTTGGGTCAGGGATTCGATTTCGCAGGGGTTGATGGATCATCGGCGAGCAGGGACGAAATCCATCCCGCGAACTATACCCGATAGTTGTGGTGGTGTCGATGTGAAGAAAGTTTCGAGCAAGCTTAGTTCGTTCGCGGGCGGCTCGCCCCCGTGACAGCCAGCAAGTTGCCCACGCTACTTGTTTAACCTACTCGCTTGACCACGATTGCGCCGGTCATATCTAATCCGAGGACGCTCTTTTCACGTTCGTCATGAACGTTTTCAGGCGAGAAGGAGAAGTTCTTATGCGAGTTGCATTTCTGGGATTGGGAATCATGGGGCACGCCATGGCGACGAATCTGGTGAAGGCTGGCCATGAGGTGACGGTGTGGAATCGTACGCCAGGGAAACTGGTGGAGGGGGCGGGAGTGGCTCCGACGCCGGCGGCAGCGGCGCAGGGCGCGGAAGTGGTGTGGATGTGCGTGGCTGACACGGATGCAGTCGAGAGCGTGGTCTTTGGCGCAGATGGCGCCGAAGCGTCGCTGACCGAGGGCATGATCATTGCGGATTCGAGCACGATTTCTCCGTCGGCCACTGTGAAGTTCGCGGAGCGCGTAAGCGCGAAGGGCGTGGCGTGGGTAGATGCGCCGATGACTGGGTCGAAGATCGGAGCGCGCGATGGGACGCTGGTGTTCATTGTCGGAGGGAGCGAAGCGGCGGTTGACCGGCTCAAGCCGCTATTCGCGGCGATGGGGAAGAAGATTTTCCGCATGGGTGATACCGGCAAGGGGGAGGCTACGAAACTTGCCATGAACTTGCAGATTGCGATGATTTTTGAAGGATTCGCCGAGGCGCTGACTTTGGCCACGAAGCTCGGGGTAGACACGCAACAGTTGCTGCATCTGATTGAGGCTACGATGGTGCGGTCGGGGGTGGTGGATTATAAGGGTCCGTTTATTTTGCAGCGGGACTTCACGCCGAACTTCCCGCTGCGGCTGATGCACAAGGACATTAAGTTGACGCTGGACGCAGCGAGAGAAGCGCGGGTGAAGTTGCCGGCGCTGGAGACGGTGGAAGAGGTGTACGAGATGGCGTCGGAAGAAGGGAATCAGGACCTGGACTACGCCGCTACGCTGATGCTGCTGGAAAAGTGGGCGGGTGTGCAGGTGAAGGGGAAAGCGGCCTAGAAGCGTTCCTCTACAAATATCTTAGCAAATCCTTCGACTGCTCTTCGCTCTGGCGAAAATCCCCATTTCTCGCGCAAAGAACGCGCGAGAAATGGGGGACCCGGCGCTCTCGTCCACGGCATCTACAGCGTCGGCCGGCGTAAGGTCCCTCGCCCGGCTGTCGCCGCGCTCAGGATGACATCGGGCTGAGCCCGCGATTATCGCCGTTACCACCGTAATCCCCGGAAAATCGTTATTACACAAGTATTACAGTGAAGTTGCGCCTGCTCTTGGTAGGTTAGCTATGGGGCTGATCGAACTCCAACAACCACGAAACGGGGATCTTCCTTGGAAACGGATATGGACCTTAAGGATCTGGAAAAACGGCAAGCGGAAAAAGGCGAAGTGAATTGGATTACCGCGGCCTTCATGTTGGCGTTTCACATCGGGGCGATCGCTGCGCTCTTCTTTTTCACCTGGAAGGCATTGTTTGTTGCGATGTTCCTGTGGTGGGTTTCCGGCAGCCTCGGAATTGGGATGAGTTATCACCGGCTGCTGACGCATCGCGGCTATAAGAGTCCGAAGTGGGTGGAATATTTTCTGACGGTTTGCGCCACGCTGGCGCTCGAAGGCGGCCCGATTTTCTGGGTGGCGACGCACCGTATTCATCACCAGTATTCCGACCTGGATGGCGATCCGCATTCTCCGGTCGAAGGCAAGTGGTGGGCGCACATGGGCTGGATTCTCATGGGTAAGTCGATGCACCATGACACGACGACACTCTCCCGCTACGTTCCCGATCTGGCCAAAGATAAGTTTCATGTCTGGATCACGAAATATCATTATGTTCCGCAGGTGGTGTTGGGGATCGCGCTGTATGCGATCGGTGGGCTGCCGTGGCTGCTGTGGGGAACGTTCATGCGGACCGTGGTTGGATTGCACGCGACCTGGCTGGTGAATTCGGCGACGCACTCCTGGGGCACGCGGCGTTTTGCGACTCGCGATCTTTCGACCAACAGTTGGTGGGTGGCGCTGCTGACGTTCGGGGAGGGCTGGCACAACAATCATCATGCGCATCCGACGGCGGCGCAGCACGGCTTCAAGTGGTATGAAGTCGATATGAACTGGTACGGCATTTGGGCGCTGAAGACGCTCGGTCTGGCCTGGGACATTAAGCGGGTGAAGTTGGACGAAGTGGAGCGCGGGCTGGTGCCGACACCGAACGGGCGGCTGATTACGGCGGCGATGCCGGAAGCCGCGGTTGCCGGCGACTAGAGATACGGTTTTGCGCGGTTCAGAAGAAAAGCCCCGGCCTTTATTGGTCGGGGCTTTTTCGTGGAGTTACAGCGCCTGAAGGCGTGATTCATTAGGTCGACGCATGCGGTATGCCTGAAGGCATACCCTGATACGAATCACGAAGACATACCCTGATACGAATCACGAAGAGATGCCCTGACACGAATCGCGAAGGCACGTCCTGATGCGGACCCCTCATTTCACACGCGGATGATCATGACTTCGGTGGCTTTGACCAGGGCGGCGGCGGTTTGTCCCTTCTTCAATCGCATTTCGCGGGCAGAGGTGGCGGTGATAATCGACGTGATTTGCTGGCCGCCGATGGAAATCTTTACCTCCGCCATCAGGCCGCTGATGCGAACCGATTCGACACGTCCCACCAATTGATTGCGCCCGCTGACCCGGCGGACGACCTGCCCGCTCTCTTTTTCTGTTTTGTCTCGAGTCCTGTACAAGAGCTTATCCACCTCGCTCTGCGGGATGCGGTGATGGCCTCCGGCGGTTTGAATGCTGCGAATCTTCTTCTTGTAAATCCACTGCTTGATGGTCGGGAAGCTGATTCCGAGCTGTAAAGCAGCGTCGCGCAGTTGCAGCAACTCCTCGTTGTGTCCTGCGGACTTGGCGCGGCCTGGCATCGGAAGGGAATCCTACCGTTAGCACGGAGCGTGGTCAACCTGTTTGGAGAAGCTTGGGGAAGCGCTGTCAGACTGTATAGATGTGGGCGAAGAAACTGTATTTCATATACACTTCTATTTCTTCGACACTATTTCTGAGACTTGGGAGGACCGAAATGCGTTCTATTACTCTGTCAGTCGCCCTGCTCGTTTTTTATTTTTCGTCAATATTCTGCGCAGCACAGGCGAGCACCCCTGATCCCTGCGCGAGCGGCCACGAGTTCGCCACCACCGATTGCACGCTGACCTGGCACGGCATCACGGTGTACGGTGCGTATGACGTCGGCTTCGGCTACGTCACTCACGGCTTGCCGGATAGCGGCTACAACTATGAAGGCGAATCTTTGGTGAACCGAAACGGCTATCAACATCGATTCCTCGTCGCACCGAACAACTTATCGCAGACGGGTCTGGGCATTCGGGGTAAGGTCGAGTTTGTGCCGGGCTGGTCGGTTGTGTTCAATGCTTCCACTGGCATTAATCCGCAATCCGGCCTACTCGCCAATGCATCGGCCACCCAGATCGTTAACAACGGCCTTCCCAGGAGCAGCTATTCGTTCGCCATCGACGGCGCGCGCGCGGGCCAACCCTTCAATGACCAATACTACGGCGGCATATCGTCCACGCATTTCGGCGAGCTGACCTTCGGTCGTCAGCGCTCTCTCGGCACCGATGCGATGCTTCAGTACGATCCGGCCAGCGGCGCCTATGCCTTTTCCTACATTGGATATAACGGCACTATGGCCGGCGGCGGTGACACCGAGGACAGCCGTTGGGACGACGCCGTGAAGTATCGCCTTACTTATGGCCCGGTCCATTTCGGCGCGATGTATAAATTCGCCGATGGTTCGGGTGGCTGCTACTCAGCCTCCGCAGCCTGGACTGCCGCCACCTGTACTCCGGAATCGGCGCATAACAACGCCTATGGATTCGACCTCGGCGGAGGCGCCGGCAAGTTCTCCGCCGACGTCGTCTTCCAACATTACAACCAGGCAATCAGCGTATTGAACCCTTGCTGGGGCCCCAGAGTCCGGCGGCGCCATATCAATCGACCACCGACAGCATCAATACCAACCCCATCAACGGGGGGCCCGGGTTGGGGCCCAATCTAATCGATCCGAGTAATACCGTTTATGGCATCGTGACCGATAACAACGCTGTTATGGTCGCTGCCAAATATACGTTGGACCCGTTCAAGTTTTTTACTGGCTACGAATACATCTGGCAAAACAACCCGAAGAACCCGTTGGGCGTGGGCGCCTCAGATCAGGGCGGTTATTTCATGAGCGGAGTCGAAGACAACAATCTTGATTCTGAAAAGTTGGTGAACATCTGGTGGACCGGCGTGAAGTACACCTACCGCAGCAAAACCGACTTTACTTTCTCGTGGTATCAACAGCGGCAGAATGACTTCCGCCTTCCACCGACCTGCTCGGCTGCAGCCGGATTCCGCGCTTCGTGCGCGGGCACCCTCAACGAGGGATCATTCTATGCGGACCATCACTTCACCAAGCGTTTCGATGCTTTTGCCGGAATAGCGTATTCATGGGTGAGCGGCGGTCTAGCCATCGCCATTCCTCATGGCCCCGGCGTACCCTATAACTCCAACAACAATTGTGCTCCGACGATCGGCGGTCGTTTCAGCTTCTGATGGTCTGCGAGCCATTGCAAAAACCCGCCCTTATCGGGGCGGGCTTTTGTGTCGGCGGAGAGTAGAAACGTAATTCGGTATCTTACTTCGGCATCACCACGACTTCATCTTTCGGCATGGCGTCGAGTGTGGCTTTGTCGATGCCCAGGTGCGCGAGGACCAGATCCGGGGGGAGGTGGGTCAGCCACTCGGAGAGCGCCAGGTCCTGATAGACGTTGCTCTTGAACATCTCCAGAAATTTCAGGTCGGTGTCGCCGGTATTTTGGACGTAGTGGGGCAGCGTCTTCAGCACGTAGCCTACGTCTCCGGCTTGGAAGTCCATGGTGCGGGCGCGGCCGCCGGTTGCGAACACGGTCATTCTTCCGCTGCCGGCGATGTAGTACTGCCATTCATCGGCATTAGGATGCCAATGCAGTTCGCGAATGCCGCCGGGATGAACGGTGACGATGGCCGCCGCTATGGTGGTGGCGATTTTGAATTTGCTGGAATCGACGATCCGCACCTCGCCTCCTTTGGTGCGCCGGGCCACGGCCTGCTGGGTGGTGCGAAAAGCGAAGTCGAGCGGAGATGCGCCCAGCGAGCCGGCGGCCGCTTTCTGATCGTCGGCTAACGGGCCAGGAACCGGGGCCTGAAAAATAAATTTCTCCCGCCGGGGCATTTTTTGCATGGCCGCTTCGCTCACGCCGAAGTTTTTCGAGAGCACGTCGTGGGGTGTGTGCGCCATCCAGTCCGTCAGCAGCACCGTCTCATATTCGGAGAAGTTGCCATCGTCGAAGACCAGCAGAAACTCACAGCCATCAGGATTCAAGCCCTGAATCGAATGTGGAATTCCCGTAGGGAAATACCACAGATCGCCTTCTGTGATGTCGGTGACGAAGCTCTTGCCGTCGGCGTCAAGACCTGTGATCCGGGCGTTTCCGTAGAGCATGAAGGCCCATTCCGCAGCGGTATGCCAGTGCAGTTCGCGAATGCCGCCCGCGGTCAATCGCATATCGACGCCGGCAATCGATTTGGAAACCGCCAACTCGCGCATCGTTACTTCGCGCGACCATCCGCCCTCCTGCATGCGTTTGTGCGAAATTCCGAAAGGATATTTGAAGGTTTGTACGCCGCCCGCATCGGTCTGTGGAGGCAGGAAAGAGTCTGGGTTTTGCGCGTCGATCTGGGCGTTGCCTGGACCGGGAGCGCTGGAGCTTTTATCGCCCTTTGTCGGATACGGCTTCTGATCTTGTTGTTGATTTTGTCCTGCGGCGTCGGCTGCCGATAGCAAGCGGGCCGCCAGCGCGGCCGAGCTGGCACCTAGGAATCCACGCCGCGAAAACACATTCTTTATGGCGTCGTTGTCCATAAGCACCTTTCGCAATATGAGCAACCCAAGCGAGACCCGCTTCCGGCCCCCCGGTTGCGCAAAACAATACGTTAGGAGCCCTGCACTGTCAACTGCGAGAGACTGTTGACCCGAACGCGGTAAAATCGGGCTGAGTCACCATGCGCATCTCAAGCCGCCGTGGAACCATCGTTTTTTTTCTCTGCCTGGGCGTAGGCCTGGTGGCGTTGGCGGTTGCCCTCAACGTGGGCTGGATCATCCTCAACTGGCGGGAGGGCGTGCTGCTGTTTTTCGGCATCGTCTTTTTCGCCCTCATGATTGCGGGGATGGTGGTGAATACGATTTTTCTGGTGCGCGAACTCCGGCGCAGTGAGCAGCACGACAGCTTTATCAATTCCGTTACCCACGAATTGAAAACTCCGGTGGCTTCGATCCGGCTGCATCTCGAAACCTTGCAGCGCCGCGAACTGCCGGAAGTTCAGAAGCAGGACTTTTACCGGCTGATGCTCAGCGATACTGACCGGCTGACCGAGACCGTGGAGCAGGTTTTGCGCGCCGGTCGGGCGGGGGATAAGAAAGCGGGACTCGAAAAAGCGGAGGTCGATTTCGGACAATTGGTTCGCGACTGCATGGACGCGACCCGGGCGCGCCATCATCTGCAACCGGAGGCTCTGCGCTTTGAGGAGCCATCGATCGACGGAACCTCGATCAACGGGACATCGAGCAACGGGACACGGAACAACGGGAGATCGAGCAACGGAATCGGCCTGCGGGTGCGGGGCAGCGCGGAGGACTTGCGCACCGCGGTTTCCAACGTGCTCGACAACGCCGTCAAATATTCTGGCGACAGCGTTGACGTGCGTGTGTGGTTGGAGACTCCGGACGAAAAACGTATTGTGCTGCGCGTGCAGGATCAGGGAGTAGGAATTCCACCGGATGATATGAAGCGCATCTTTAAGCGCTTCTACCGGGTGACGCACCGCTCGCTGGCGCATGTGAAGGGGACCGGGCTGGGCCTGTTTATTGTGAAGGCGATCGCGCAAAAGCACGGCGGCAAAGTGTTTGCCGAGAGCGATGGAGAAGGCCAGGGAACCACGATCGTACTTGAACTGCCGAGGTGGGTGTCGTGAGCCGGGTTCTTGTAGTGGAAGATGAAGCCCATCTGGCGCAGGGCTTGCGTTTCAATCTGGAAGCGGAAGGCTACGCAGCCGAAGTGGTGGGCGATGGCGAGGCCGCGACCGATCGTCTGCTCGAGAAGAAAGAGAATTTTGATGCTGTGGTGCTCGACATCATGCTTCCTGGCAAAGACGGGTTCAGCGTGGTGTCGGAACTGCGGGCTGCGCGCAATTATGTGCCTGTGCTGATGCTGACGGCGCGGGGACGTCCAGAAGATGTGCTGAAGGGATTTGCTTCCGGCGCGGACGACTATCTGGCGAAGCCATTTGATCTATCGATTTTGCTGGCGCGTTTGCAGGGATTGCTGCGGCGCAGTCAGTGGGTTCGTGGCAGTCAGGAGTCGCGACCAGACGAAACGCGGGCAGATACCGGCGCTGTGGGCGACTTCGGAACGTTTTCATTCAGTGGCAAAACCATCGACTTTGGCGCACTGGAGTTGCGGTCGGGTGAAAGCACGATTCATCTCACGCTGATGGAGTCGGAACTGCTGCGGCATCTGGTGCGCAACGACGGCAAAATCGTTTCCCGCAAACAGATTCTGGAAGAAGTATGGGGGCTGCACGAAGATACCGACACGCGCGCCATCGACAATTTTGTGGTGCGGCTGCGGCGCTATATTGAGGACGATCCGGCGAACCCTCGGCACCTGCTCACGGTGCGTGGCGTGGGGTACCGGTTTCTGGCGAAGCCGGAGGGAGAATAGGAATCCGCGCGCTCGTTGTCACCCGTGGGAACTAACCAACCCGAGGTCCCTCCACTGCGCCGTCGCTCGCGCTCCGGCTTCGGTCGGGATGACAATCAGCTTAAGACGGCCGGGATTAAGACAGCCACGCTTAGGCTACTACGCCCGACAGAGTTCCGCCAGCAGCGCCTCTCGGCGTTCGATGGCGATGCCGTCCATGCGACGCAGGACCATAAGGTAAATCGGGATTGAGATCGCCGCCAGCACCAGAAACAGCAGCGCGGCGATCCACAGATTCTTGTAGAGCCGCGCGATAGCGAACACCGCGAAGCCTAAGCCCACGATCACGGCCTGCACGCCCAGGCTTGCGAGAACGGTCGTCTGCGAGGCGTTCTGACGGCCGAAGGTCGCGAAGTCGCGTTTCTTCGGCGAATAAATCGAGAGCAGGTTGCCGGCCGTGAAGTTCAAAGGCGCCGCGAACAGGAGTCCCACGACGGTCGCAACCGAAACGGCCAGGCGTGGAGCACCGTAAAGATAGGTGACAGCGATCCAGGCAAATGCGGTGTTCGCGGCGAGAATGCCGGCGTGGGTAAGGTTCTTTCCCAGCATGATTTGACGGAAACTTACCGGCGATGCGTAGAAAAACTGCACGCCGGCAGCGTCGCCGCCAAAGCTGTTGAAGACCAGGTTGGTGAGGATCAGGAGCGAGTAGGCGGCGGCGCCGGGGAACGCCATGTCGGGCGTGCGGGCGAGGAAGTGCGACTGATGCATGGCATTCATCGGACCGAGGCGAAAAATCACCAGCATGAAGATCGGCATGACCAGCGTGAGCAGCATGGGTCCGCTGCGCGCCAGATAGCGAACTTCTTTTTCGAACACGGCTGCGACGGGCTGGGAAAATCCTGAGAGATTCCATCCGACTTGCAGGCCTTGCGCTTGCGGAACCGCGGGGCGGGCGGCGGCCTCGCTGAGATTCTCCCCGCGAAACTGCGCGCGCAGGCGTATGTGCAGCAGCGATCCAACGCCCGCCGTCAGCGCTCCGAGAAACAGGAGGGAAGTGAAGCCGACCAGGAACTGGGCATGGGAAGTCTGCGCAATGGCATCGGCGGCCAGGCCGGGAGGCAGGACGGCTTGTACCTGAGTGATGATTTGGGTGGCGCGGTGGAACTCGGGGCGAGGTTGTTTTTCGACGCGTTGCATCATGGGTCCGATCAGCTGAAAGCTGAGCATGACCAGAATGAAAAGAACGCCCATGATTTCGCGGGTGCGCCGCTGCGCCAGCCAGCGCTCCAGCCAGGCGAAGACCGTCTGCATCAGGATGAGGTTGAAGAGCGCATAAGTGAACAGCACCAGCAGGGCCCAGGGAAACAAGGTTGGGCGGGCGAAGCTGACGCCTAGCAGAACTCCAAACAAGGCCACGCAACCGAGCGCGCTCGCTGGGTCGCAAAGGCCGTAGGCGAGACGGATCAGAAAATACGAACTGTAGTTGAGTGGGAAGCGCAACAACTCGCCGGAGTCCGGATTGTTGGTGAAGGCGGTCGCCATCACCGGAAAGACCTGCCAGAAGAAAAAGATCGGCCATAACAACAGCGGGAGCATCTCGGCTTCCCCGTGCGAGACGAAGTACCAGGCGAATCCCGTGGCGAGAGCGAATCCGCCGAGTCCGCCGAAGGCGAAGGCCGCGGTCACGATGACGCGCGAGACCAGCTCCATCTTGCCGCGCTTGCTGCGAAGGCCGTTGACGAACATGCGCCAGCGCAGCTCAGCGATGGCGGCGAGCTGAGCGCGACGATGGAGGGTGTAGGTGAGCTCAGTCATTTTGCTTATGCACCCGTTGGGGTGCGGCGCAGCCGCTCCAGATCAATTGCTTGTTTTAACGCGGCGTGCGCTTCTTTCGGAAAACGGTGGCCCCACTGTTTCAAGTATCCCTCTTCGCCCCACTTGCATAGCAGCGCGTCGAGTTCCTTATCCACTTCCGAACCGAAGTGCACTAGATCGTCCTCGCCGACGAAACTCGCTCTGTCTTCGTTGTCCCACTGGGCCTTTACCGTTAGGCTGGACCCGGTCCGCCGAAACTCCCAGAGCACGGCTCCCGGTTCCTGTTCCCACACGCATTCGGTGGTGTCCCTAACAAAAAGGCCCTGCAGTGCGTCAGCGAAATCGCGAAGGGCGTCATCAACGTACGATGCCCGAATCGAGAATTCATGCTCTTCGCTGGCGATTGTTGCCAGCGCCCAGCCGTAACTTCTTAGCTGGTATCTGAATTGAAGCATGCGAGGACCTATTCCAGCCACGAAAGCTCCTGCTCGGGACGGCGATCTCCGCCGACGATGCGCAGGAAGAGTTGTTCGAGTGTGAGCTTCTCTCCGGATGAGGGCGTGCCATCGCCCGATGCGGAGTGCGTTTGGGCTTCGACGCCCGCCCGCAGTTCTTCGAGCGAGCCTTGAGCGACCAGCCGTCCCTGATGAATGATGGCGACGTGGCTGCACAGGCGCTCCACGATTTCGAGCACGTGCGAGGTCAGGAAAATCGTGGCTCCGCGGGCGATCATGCCTTGCAACATGGATTTCAGCGTGCCTGCGGCGATCGCGTCCACGCCCTCGAAGGGTTCGTCGAGGAACAGAACTTTAGGTCCATGAATCACGGCGGCGGCGAGCGCCAGCTTTTTCTGCATGCCGTGGGAATAGTCGGTGACCAGTTTTTTGGGCTGGTCGGCGAGTTGCATAAATTCGAGCAACTCGGCGGCGCGCTTGGCCGCCGTGGTGCGGTCGAGGCCGTACATGCGTCCGGCAAAACTGAGAAACTCGGCGCCGGTGAGGCGGCCGAACAGCGCCATGCCTTCGGGCACGACGCCGATCTGGCGTTTGACTTCGACGGGATGAGCGTTGAGATCGAGGCCGAGAATTTCGATGCGCCCCGCACTGGGCGCGAGCAGTCCGGTAAGCATCTTGATGGTCGTGGATTTTCCCGCGCCGTTAGGGCCGAGGAATCCGAAAAATTGCCCCGGCGCGACGCGCAGGTCGATGCCGTCGACGGCCATGAGTTCCCCGAAGCGGCGGGTCAGGCCCTGGGTCGAGATGGTGGGTGCGAGGTCCATGAAACTTCTGAATCTAGCACACCTGCGGCAATTTCTGGATGTTCGCTCGCGCGACTGAGGCAGGGTGAGTTCGGACTAACACTCTTGATCCGCGCCCAGCTAGCTTATTTCGTGTTTGGAGGGTCTTCCGACCACGGGGGGACGACTCCGTTGATGCGCGCGTAGGCGATGGCCTGTCCGAGATGCTCGCCGATGTGGGGGACAATGTAGAGAAGAACGCCGCGCTGCGTGATGGTTCCGCCGAGCCAGGGCATGGTTTTTTCGAGGTTGGCGTCCGGCATGTCGGCGATGGCTTTTTCGGCGTGGGCGTACGAGGCTTTGAGCGCAGCGATGATTTTCGTCTTGTCGGTGGTCGATTGTTCCATCCCCGCCACATCGAGTCCGGCCGGAACAGGCGCGCCCACCAATTTGTACATGTTGTAGTTGGCCGCGCTGACATGCAGGAAAACCTCGGCGACCGACTTCACGCCGGGCGCGGGACGCCAGGTGTATTTGTCCGCAGGGAAAGCTTCGGCGAGCCGAAGGAATTCATTTTCCTGAATCAAGACCAGAGACAACACTTCGGAGCGGTAGCCAGTCACGCCGGGTGTGCCATCTCTGAAGGGATGCACTTGCTGCAGTTGCGCCGCGACCGGAAGCGTGGCCGCTGTTAGCAGGAAAACACGGAGAGCTGAAAGAATCCGTTTCATGGGCGAAGTCCCTCTTGGGCTTTGCCATTCTAGCGATTTGGGGAATGCTGTCGAGAACTTCCTGCAAATGGATGTTCGGCCTGCGCAACAGAATACAAAACGCCCCGGCTTTTAGACCGGGGCGCGGGCAGAACTGCGTGCAGTTTAGAAGAGATTCCACAGGAACTGGTTGTAGACCTCGTGATGGAATTGCACCTCCGGGGCTTTGACGAAGGTTCCCAGGGCGCGCGGGCAACGGTCGGCGGCGGCCTCTTTCAGATCCGCGTAGCGGCCTTTTACATCTTCGCCGAGGATTGTCGTGATCCACGGCGCCTTCTTGAAATCGTCCAGTGCTTTGTAGATGTTGTCGGGCAGGTAGCGTTCGGCCTGGCGCAGGTTCTTGATCTTCGCGGTGTCGCCGTCGACGCCGGTTTTGAAGATGGAATACATCACCATGTAGGGGTTGGCGTCGGGCGCGACGGAGCGGACTTCGACGCGCATGCTCTTCTCGTTGCCGATGGGAATGCGAATCATGGAGCCGCGGTCGACTGCGGAGGCCTTGATTTGATTCGGCGCTTCGAAGTGCGGGTCAAGGCGGCGATAGGCATTCACACTGGGATTCAGCAGCAGGCAAATGTCGTTGCCGTGGGTGAGGATGCGATCGACGAAGGCCCAGCCCATCTTGCTGAGTTTCTCTTCGCCCTTCGCATCCCAGAATAGATTCTTGCCGTCTCCGCTGATCGAAACGTTGGTGTGCATTCCACTGCCATTCACGCCCACCACGGGCTTAGGCAGGAAGGATGCGGTGAGTCCCATGTGGGTCGCGACCTGCCGGCAGATGAGCTTGTAAAGCTGGATCTGGTCGGCGGCGGCCACGACTTCGCCGTAGCCGTAGTTAATTTCAAACTGCGAAGGCGCAACCTCCGGATGGTCCTTTTCGTTCTGGAAGCCCATGGCGCGCTGCACTTCCGCGGTTGTGTCGATGAAGGTGCGTAAAGGGTCGCCGGGCAGGGAATGATAATAGCCGCCGGTGTTGACGTATTCGAACTTGCCGCCGGCTTCGTGATAATGGCGTTCGGCGTCGGGGCCTTTGAACAGGAAACCTTCGATTTCGTTCGCCGCGTTTAGGGTATAACCCTTTTTCTTGTGGAGTTCGTCGGCGTAGCCCTTCAGCACGCCACGAATATCGCCGGAGTAGGACGTTCCTCCCTTGTCGATGACTTCGCCGAACACCAGCACCTTGCCCGAGCCGAAGACATCGGCTGGCGCCCAGTAGAACGCGGACCAATCGATGCCCAGGCGCAAATCGCTCTCGCGCTGCGCGGTGAAGCCGCGGATGGACGAACCGTCAAAGGTAAGGTTGTCCCAGCTTTTCAGCAGGAACTTCTTGTCGTAATCAAGCATGTGCAGCCGGCCTTCAAGATCGCTGAAGAGCACGGTCACGGCCTTGATGCGCTTCTCGTCGGTCAGGTATCCGATGCGCTCGTCCTGAATCTTGTGAGCTGGGACGCGGGTCCTGCGCTGCTCCTTCGCCTTCAGGTTGAGTTCTTCCAGTTCGTCGTATGAGAGTGCCAGGAAATTGCGCAGTTCGGTGGACATGGATGTCGTTCATTCTCCTTCGGGTAGAGACGTAGGATTTGGGCAAAACCGCATTTACGGATACAAGAAAGTTGAAATGGCTGGTTTCAACACGCCGACTCGGAACACGGAAGAATAGCGTGAGCATTGGACCCCTGCCAATCGAAAAAGCTGATGACACGCATAAAAGAGTTTTATTCGGAAGGACTTCGGATGGCACGGTCACCGGTGCATTGGTGTGATGGAAGAGACCATCCACTCGTGCATCGGATGCAGCCGGCCACAGTCCAGGCACTTGGTCTGGGCGTACTGGGCGCCACAGTGAGGGCAGGTAGCGTGGTTTTGAAAGGTATCGAATGCCTGCCCGCACTTTCCACACTTCCAGAATTCCCCCACCGGCGGTGCGGTGTTGCAGGTCGGGCAGGAGAAGCCATCCCGGCGCGGCAGTTTGGCCATTTGCAACAGCGCTCGCGCGTGCTGCAGGCCGCCCCAGCAGTTCATCAGCATGAAGGCAGCCAGAGCGCCGTACCACACTGATTGCTGCCAGATGGCGAGGCCGATGAACCCCACCACACCGATTAATCCGAGGATGGTGGCTACCATCAGGCTGCGGGCACGCCCCATCACAAACCACAGCAGCGCGCGAAGAATCTGGCCGCCGTCCAGGGGATAGATGGGGAGGATATTGAAGACAAGCAGTCCCACGTTGATCCAGAAGACCGACTGAAGCAGGTGTAAGAGATCGGGCGCAGTCGCCGCCATTCCAGCGGATCGGCTCAATGTCACCGCGATCCACAGGATTGGAATGAGCGCCACGTTGACCAGCGGTCCTGCCGCAATGCTCCAGAGCGTTGCGCCAGGACGTGGTGGCGGGTCCACATAGGCTACGCCGCCCAGCGGCCACAGAATGATCTGGTTCGCACTTCCTCCGACTTGGCGGCAGGCGAGGGCGTGGCCGAACTCATGCGTGGTCACGATCAGGAACAGCGCCAGATACTCCAGCACATTCCACGTGATAGAGGAATAATCGCCCTTTCGCGTCTGGATTTCGTAGGCTGCCACCAGAAACCAGGACCAATGCAGAAATACGTCAATTCCGAAAAGGTGAAATAGGCGGATTGACCCTTGGCGGGCGCTCGGCATGTGGGCAGTCTACTGCATTTTGCCGAGGAATTCGCTGGGAGGCCCACTTCTCGCAAAAGACGCGAGAAATGGGGCACCCTGTTTTCTTTCTTGTTCTTGGTTAGTCCGGACTACTGGCGGTGGGCTGATGCGCCGGCGGCCAACTCGCGCAGAGTGGTGAGGAAGCCGGAGGCGGTGCGTGGGTCGTCAAGGGCGTCGAGCGCGATGGTGGCTGAGAACTGCGGAGATTCGGGGCGGAAGCGGACTTGCAAGACGTCTTGCTGGCGCACCGTCATCAGAGTGTTCAGCTCGGAGGTGGAATCCTGCTTCCAGTGCGTGCGGGTGGTAAGAATCACGGGGCCGGGTTCGTAGATGTCCCATTCGCGTTCGTCGCGCCGGCGGGCCTTGACGCCACGGCTATGAGCGCACCAGCGATGCCGCACCACTTCAAGATGGAAGCTGGGCGAACCGCCCAAGTCTGCCTCGAAAGTAAGCGTTTCTTTCTGTTTGTGGTAGCAGCTCAGCAGCCAATGTACCGGCAGGGCGCGTGGCCGCAACTTCATGGTGACGTTGGCGTTTTCAAAGCTGCGGGAAGGGAATTGCAGGCGGGCATGCAGGCGGGAGCTGTTCGCCCAGCGCGAGTCGAGGATGCGTCCTTTGCCGGCGCAGGCCGACTGCACCCAGCGCAGCGCTTCAGCGCCTCTGCGACGGTTGTAGGCAGCAAAAAGAAAGTACCAGGCTGCCAGGGCCGCGACCGCGCCGACTACGTCAATGGCTAGAAGGCGTAGCACAACATCTTTATCCCCATCCTCTGATGCTGATGGTACGTCCGAAGTTGTGGTCGGAGCAAGAGGACAATGGTCTTGAAAGAGGTTTTTTGTGGGAATCGGCTGGCCGGGTTGTGGAAAACCCGCCGGCCGAGAAGCTTCCAAACCGTTTCCGCGGCTTCGGCCGGCTCGGGGCACCTTTG